>Ga0123353_10002271_pt1 | contig 23825 bp, 19 predicted proteins | sample TergutLab28metaG_3_FD_92763 | JGI IMG/M metagenome (GOLD analysis project Ga0123353, IMG submission 92763) | Labiotermes labralis P3 segment gut microbial communities from Petit-Saut dam, French Guiana - Lab288 P3 | ecosystem: Host-associated > Arthropoda: Insects > Digestive system > Gut ... | reverse complement strand
TGCGGACGTTTTCCATCTCGATCGTGCTGGCGTTGGGGACCCGCGACAGTTCCGCGTAGCGGTCGTACTGGTCGGCGCCCACCGCGTACTGGAGCAGCGGCGTGAGCGTCTTGACGTCGCTTCCGCGGAACTTCGACGCGAGCATCTTCAGGAAGTCGCCCACCGCCTCGGCGTCGTCACCGTGGTTGACGATAAACTCCATGATCGCGTCCTGCCCCTGCGAGGCGAGCTGCTTGGAAGCGGCCGGGTCCTTCGTGGCGGCGGACCAACTGTCGTAGAGGTAGTTTTTCAGCAGGGCGACGCGCATATCGGCGGCCAGACGGCTGCTTCTGCCCAGAAGGTTCGTGACAAAATCGGGCAGCTTGTTGATTCGCGTCAGGGCGTCCTCAAACTTGCCCCAGCGGATCAGATTGCAGCACTGGTGAAACTCCAGGTTGATCTTCAGCGTGTCGGCGATTCCCCGGACGGACTGGGCCCGCTTGAGCAGATCCTGCGCCTGCGTGAAGTGGTCTTCGCTTTCGGCGACCTCCTCTTTTTTGTCGCTGGTCCGCTTGAGGAACCCCAGTTCGCTGTTGGCGATTCCCTGGAGCATAATCATGACCGGGTCGGGATCACCGTCCTCGGTGAACAGGAACTGCTCGGCGTAGGCGATCGCCTGGTCCAGGCAGTCGTCGCGGACCACCGGGTCGGCCGCGCCCAAACCGCGGTAGAACAGCATCCAGGGGCGGTAATTTTCCAGATCGAGGCGGTAGTCCTCCACGGTCGGCGAGAGCGTCATGTAGTAGGTCGTGGGCTGCCAGTCCTCCAGTTTCATGGCCATGCGGTCCAGCAGGTCGGCGACCATGGCCTTGGTTTCCTGCCCGCGTTCGTCCTTTCCGGGCATGAGGACGTCGCGCGTGTATTCGTCGAGCAGTTTGCGGTCCTCGGCGCCGCCGATGAGCATCAGCACCTTATCCCCGTAGAGGGCGCAGCGGTCGTATCCCAGCACGCGGGCCAAGGCCACCTGGTGCTGGAAGAGCGTCACGTAGCCTTCCTCCCCGTTGATTTTTTCGCTGGATTTGATGCAGCGCCGCATCAGACCGATCGCGTCGGCCATCATCTGCTCGCGCAGGTCCAGATCGGCCACCTCGCTCAAGGCCAGGCTCGCCGTGCACTGCGCGGTGACGAACATGTCGGACAGGCTCGTCGAACCCGCCGTCTGGTCCTTCAAGGCCGCGATCATCTCCTTCATGCCCAGGGCTTGAAGCCGCTCGGCCAATTTGGCCTGATCCAGCCGCTTGTACGCGTTCAGGGCGTCGTCCCCCCGCGCCGACTGCCGCTGCTGCTGGGCCCACACCGGCATCGCCGTCAGTACCGCGATCAGAATGATGATCCACTGCCTGGTCATATCGTTACGTCTCCGTTTCATCAGTCCTCGGTCTTCAGCCGTGGAAAGCCATTAGCCAACAACCAGTAGCCAGCAGGGGTTTCGCCGCTCGACGGTAAAATCACGCGTCAGGTTCGAGAGAGTGGTCTCGTGGCTTCGCGGACTCGACGATTGACTGTTCCCTGGCACATTGTCAGGTTGTTCTGGTTTTTGGCAGGCTTCGCCATACCTATTGGCTGCTGGCTAGTGGCTACTGGCTTTTTCTATCCCTGCTGGAAGCTGATCTTCTTGTACCCTGCCCGGGCGGCCTGGTTGTACGCGTCCACGACGAACCGCCAGCGGGTATTGTAATGCCTGATGATGACAATGCCGTCCTCGGCCGCCTGCCTGGGCGAATCGAAGTCCTGCTCGAACCGCTGCTTGAGCTGGCGGTACACGATCTCGGGGTCTTGAATGCCTTCCGATTCGCCCGAGAAACAGTACAGGGCGTTCAGCGCGTCCTCTCCGTCGCCGCGGACCTCCAGGATGACCGGAGGGGCCGTGACCTTGCTTTCGGAGGGCCGGTCCGGAGGGGGGAGCGATCCGGGGATCGTCCCCTCGTTCTGGCGGAACTTGCTGGCCAGCACGAAGAACAGCAGCAGAAGGAACAGCACGTCGATGAGCGGCGTGATGTTGGGCGTATACTTCGGGTGCGGGGGTTGGCGCAGCCGGGGCGGCGCGAGCGGTTCTTCCTTGTCTTTAGCGGGGACGGCGGTCGGTTGCTTGCTCATGGGTGTGCGCCCTCCTTCTTGCCGCCTTCCAGGGCGGTGATATTGATCTGGTTCATTCCCGCCTCGGCGGCGGCCATCAGGATGGGATTCATAAACTGCGCCATCACGCGGTGGTCTCCGCGGATTTCCACGCTGAATTCATCGGCCTTTTTGATGATCCCGGCCGCCAGGGCGGACCGGATCTGTTCGTTGAAGGCCACCACGAGCTTGTCCTTGGCGATGTCGGGCGTGACGTCCGGTTCGCAGGGGAACGATTTTCCGCCAATGGTGTATTCCTTCGGATAGCGGCTGTCGTCGATGAGGTCGGCCAACCGTTCGGCGGAGAGATTGGCCTTGTCCGCCCCTGGCGGGGTCCGGGAGACGACATTGACCACGACGCGCTTGGGTTCGTTGGCGGGGTCGGTTTTCAGCGCGATGCTGTTATGCGGGGCGGGCGGCTGAATGTTGGCCAGGTTGGCCGACGAAATCTGGGCCGTCAAAATGAAGAACAGAATCAGCAGGCAGCACAGATCGACGAGCGGAACGATATTCAGTTCCACCTCGCCGGCGTTGCCGCCCCTTCTCATGGCTGAACCGGACATAGTTTATACTCCTGTCGAAAGCAGTCGTGGTTCCAGTGTCAGGCGGCGATCACGTCAACCGCCAGCCAGTAGCCATCAGCCACAAGCCACCAGGTATGGACGAGTTTTTCACCAACAAGACTACATTGACGGTGTGTCTTTTCGCCGTCGTCGTTCCATACCTAGTCGCTAGCGGCTTGTGGCTAGTGGCTGCTGCTACTTGTTCGCGCCGGGCTTGAAGATCGCCACGAGGTCCTGGGCGGTGACGACCGCTTCACCGGCCAGCACATCGATGCGGTTGCGCATCAGACCGTAGATCGTCAGCGACGGAATCGCGACAATCAGCCCCATGAACGTGCAGACAAGCTTGATGCCCAACGCCTCGGCCAATTCGGCCGGTTCGACCGCCCCACCGCGGGAGACGATCTTGAAGAAGGCCAGGATCATGCCGTACACCGTTCCCAGAAGCCCGAGCATCGGGCCGATGTTGCCCAGCAAGTTGAGATACTCGATGCTCCGCAGCAGGCGCCCGGTGCGTTCATTGGCGGCCTCGGCCAGGGCCTTCTCCATCGCGTTGTACCCGCGGGCGGCCTCGGAGAGCGACGCGTGCACGATGTAGCTGAGGTAGTCCGGCTGCGTGGCGGTGAGTTCGACGGCTTCGCGGTACTGCTTGTTGTCGAAGAGCTGCTGAATCTGGGCCTTGGTGGCGTCGGGAAGGACGTTGATCCTCCGAACGGCCAGGAAGGCCTGCGTGATGAGCGCGACCATGAAGATGCTCAGCGCCCACAGCACCAGACCGATCACCCCGCCCCCCGGCCAAATGAACACGTGGAAGGCGCTCTTGTTTCCGAAGAGCCCCTCCGACGACGGGGCGGCCTGCGCGAGCAGACCGCTGAGGCCTGAAATATCCAGACCGCCCAAACCCAGCATTACATCACTGACCATATCACGGCACTCCTTGGTGTGTTTCCCGCCGTCACGCGTGACGGCGTACGTACGGTAAATTGTCCTGTCATATCCGGGCGGGCCCAACACCCGCGTTTGTCGTTCATTTGGCGGTCTGGCGCGGCGGAGGCGTTCGCGTCCGGCGCGGCGGTTACAGTCCGTTCAGGGCCCGCTGGGCCTGTTTTTCCTGTTCGGTTTCCTTGAAATACTCGATAATCAGCTTGTAGGTGGAGCGGGCGGCGGTGATGTTTCCGACGTCCCGGCAGCAGTGCCCCGCCTGAAGCCACGCCTCCGCCGTGTCATTGTGTCCGGGGAAGAAGACGGCCACGCGCATGTAGTCCAGTCCCGCCGCGGCCAGAAGCTTGTTGCGTTTGTCCTTGTTGGACTCGTCGGTGGGACTGATTTTGGCGGCCATCGCCTGCTGGGCGCGGGCGGTGAGCATCAGCGCCTTGGGGAGGTCGGCGGCGGGGAAGGCGTTGATTTTTCCCCGCACCATCTTCAGGGCTTCCTCGGGTTTAGTCGCCACCAGGGCCGTCGCGTCCCGAAGGGTCGTCACCGCGTCGGCGGGCGTCAGCGAGGAGGCGTCCTCGGCCACACCGGCGGATTTGAGTTTCTCGGCCTTGTCCTTGAGCCCTTCCACGTCGTACAGTTTGAGCAGCACCTGCTGAATGGCGGCCAATTCGGCGCCCTTGTGCTTATCGGCGGCGGATTCGAGCGTCTTAATCGCGGCGACGTTCTGGGCCGACCCCTTGGCACCGAACTTCTGCGGCGCCAGCGACAGGGCGGGACCGTTGGCCGAGACGACGGCCACCCAGTCGCGGGCGGCCTGATCGGCCGGACCGAACCGCGACAGCGCCCGCAGCCTCCGCAGCGTGGTGAGCGTCTTGAGCCAGTCGGCATTGGCCCGACCCAGGGCGGCTGTGTACGACGCGATGGCCTTGGCGTACTCGCCGTCGGCGTATTCTTTTTCCGCCCGGTTGAACGCCTCCTGGTCGCCCAGCAGAATCAACTCCACGTCCGACAACTCCTTGGTGATCTTGTTGCCGGCGAAAGTGAAGACCAGTGAAAGCCCGTCAAGCCCCGTGACCTGGCTGTTGGTGTAGGTCGGGGTGTTGATGACCTTCACGTCGTCGGCCAGCACCGGACCGGCCAGCGCCAACGCCGCCACGAGGCACAGGAACGATTGTCTGCGTGTACTCACGGTCACATCCATTCGTTTCATCGGGTGTGTCAGTCGTTACCGATCGCCTTGAAATTACCGCCGGTCGCCTTGGCGATTTCGATCATCGCGTCGCGGATGGCCGGCTGTGTATTGGCACCGAACAGGTACGTGTTGACGTAGATGCCCTTGCAGTTGTTCTTCACGTAGTCCTTGACGGCTTCATTATCCGGGAAATCGCCGTCGGTCAGAAGGAAAATCTGCTTTCCTTTCCGGGTGGGGTCGGCCCGGCTCAGGACGGCCACCGCGCGTTTGAGTCCCGGCAGCGGGTCGGTCCGCCCGAAGGCGTTGACGGTGTCCAGGAAGTTCATCGCCCGCAGTTTGTTGGCGTCCGTGGCGGGAATCAGGGCGCGGGAATCCATTTCGACCGGCTCGCCGGAGGCGAAGAAGATAATGTGGAACGTCTGCACTTCCTTGAGATTGCGGATGGTCTGGCGCATCTGCCCCTTGACGAGGTTCAGCAGCCGCCCGCCGCTTTCGCTGACTTCCATCGACCCGGAGCGGTCGATCACGAACACCAGGTGGTGGATGTTGCTCCCGCCGCTGGTTCCGAAAAACTTGGCCGACGACCGGCTGCCCGCAATTGACGAGGCGACGCCCAGCGCCCTCTCGCCGCTACCGGTCGACCCGCCCATGGCCTGCATCAACCCCGCTCCGGTTCCCGTCTGGGACTTGATGACCGTCTCGCCCGAGCTTCGCGCGACGTTGGTGTACTGCACCTCGGTTTGCGTGGACGAGCGCGTCACGCCCTGGTTGCCCGGTTGAATCATTCCGCCGGGGTTCTTGTTGAACGTGTCACCGGGGATTTCGATATCGCCCAGGTCCGGCGGTTTCGACGTCACGTACATCATGCCCGCGAACGCCAGAATCAGCCCCATTCCCAAATGCAGGAACAGGCTGAGCATCCAGGGCATGACGGCCGCGACGGTGGTCGCCGACGTCGGGGAAAAACCGGCCTCTTCCTCGAGTTCCTCTTCCGGTGGCGGGACGTCGCCCTCGGCGGGCGCATCCTCCACCGTCGCGTTCCTGGGTCCGCCGGGAACCTGCGGGCGCGGCAAATTCGCCAACGCCGCCGGAACCACCACGGTCGTCTGGCAGTGCGGGCAGGAAATTTCCTGCCCCGGTTCGGCTTCAATATTCACCAGTTTTCCACACTGTTCGCATCGAAAATCCACGGCTGTCATGTTCGACTCCTCTTGGATCGCTGCCGCTATTTTACAGCAGGGGGATGATTTTCCGAAACAAAACAACGCACAATCCCAAATCAAAAATCACTCCCGAGCGACAAAGTTATAGCCGCCTTTGCCCTCGTGAGCAATCGTCTTCATCATCATCTCGGCGTCTTTATTTTGTGGACCGTACAAATAGGTGAACACATGGATATTCGTCTCCCGCGTGGCCTGGCTGACGTAGGCGGTCACGGCGTCGGCGTCGGGAAACACCCCGTCGCTGAGCAGGCAGATGGCTGTGTACTGCGTCTTCGGGGCGGATTTGGCCAGGGCGAACGCCCGCTTCAGGGCGGGCATCGGGTCGGTCCGTCCGGCGGCTTCGAGGGACTGGACATACTCGAAAAACCGGTTCTTGTTCTCCGTGTCGGCGGCGACCAGGCGGCCTGGGGTGAACTCGCGGGGCTCCCCGCTGGTGAAGAGCACCAGGGAGAACCGCTGCTGGGGCTTGAGCATCCGCACGGTTTTGTTCAGTTCCATTTGCAGTTGCGGAAGGTCCGTGATCATCGAACCGGACCGGTCAATCACGAAAATCATGTTGTTCACCGCGGCGAGTCCCTGGTCCTGGCGAGGACCGCCGGCGCGGGACGCTCTGGGGTTTCCCAGGGCCTTGGTGAAGAGGCTTCCACCGGATTGACCAGCCTTTGACGGCGTGAGGCCTGACTGCCCGTCGGGCATCATGGTCGTGACGGCGGAGGCCAGCGGCGTCTTGAGCACAACGTTGAGGTCGGTTCGGATGGTGTTGTCGATGAAGTCGCGGTACGGGTCTCGGGGCGGCTGGCGGCCGGCGGCGTTGTCGGGGGTTGGCGCGTACCGGGCCGGCACGAAGGCGGTGTCGCCCCTGGCCATGGGATCGAAAACAACGTGGGGCGAGTCGATGGGCGGCGACGTCGTGGCCACCGTGACGGCCATGGCAAAGGCCAGGATCAGACCGACGCCCAAGTGGAAAAACAGGCTGATGGCCCAGGGCATGACGGCGCCGATCCAGGCTGGCGCGGGACGGACGGATGGATCAACCGGCGGCGTGGAGGCGGATTCCGGCGGGGTCGTTGTGGCGTGGGTCGTGGCCATGATGGACTCCTTTCGGTAAGAGGCCTGTGGAAACGGTCCGGCTGGCAACGTTTTCGCGTTTTGAACGATTCCATGCCGCTGCGCTTTGTCATTTTGGCTACTTTGAACGTTTTATCGTTGCGTTTCCACGGGCCCGCGAATAATCCCTGGGGAGTCCGCGGAGTCAACCGTTTCACCGCGAACCGCCCGCGCGGAGCGGACGGTGTCGGTGACGGCAGGCGGACGCTTGCCGGGCTCGTTGGAGCGTCCCCAGGCACGGCAAACAGGGTCACCGCACAGCAACGGAGGCATGGCGGGCCGGGGTGGAATCCTCACCCGACGTGAGCCCGCTCGAACGGGCCTGGACGCGCCCGTCCGGAGTGAGTTCGATGTGACGTTTTCACCAGGCGAAACCCGTGTCGACCACGCGCTTCGCGTCCAACACATGAACCGTCACACAGCTACACGTAATTCTAATGTCGTCGCGAATAGGCGGCAACTGAAATAGGGAAAATTATCAGGGCGACCGCGTCAAAAATTTCGCGGTTTTTCCGTGAAGAGACCGAAGACCGAAGGCTGTAGGCGCGACATGGCGTTGCGAAAAATCATTCGCGGTGGCCCGCCGCGCCTTCGGTCTTCAGTCTTCGGTTTATTCGTGGAACAGTTTCGGAAATATAGAGGCGATCGCCCCACTACCGGACGGGGGCGGCGAGGACGCGATGGGCCTCTCCACATCTCCCGTTCGTCCATCGAATCTCCACCACGTTTTCATTGATGATCGTGTCGGCGGCGGACCGGACGCGCACCTTGATTTTCCCGGTGGGCGGCGCGGGTTCGGGCACGTTGAGCGCGCCGAAGTTGACCGTGCCCAGGCTGGTCTTTGACGTGTCGCGGTTGCGCATGGGTTCAGTGAGACGCGCAAACTCCGCGGCGTCCATGTATTCCACTTCCGCTTCCTTTGCGTACACTCCGTGGAACGTGACCTGCAACTCCAATTCCCGCTCGATTATTCGGTAGGCGTACGATTTGCCCGGCGCGCTTCCGTAGGCGGAGTAGAATACCTGCCCGGTCCAGTCGGGCTCGCCGAGGATGGCGACGACCTGCTCCACCGTCATGCCCCGCGTGATCGCCAAGGCTTTCTGGATGCGCGCCTCGTGCGACGGCGTGTCAGGCGAAGGCGCTATGGCCAGCGGTGGCGTGATGTCCGCCACCGGAGCGAGAGGTTCGCCAGGCGCGTCGCCGCATCCAGCACACACAAACCCCAGCAGCGACAGGCCCACAACCGCGAGGAACACGACGCGTTTCATTCAAGTCTCCTGGAGCAATCCACGATTACCTTATACCATGTTGACGCCGCGAACTCCACGAATTACGCGAATTTTCTTTCGAAATCAACCGTTCAACAGCGTCTTCAGCCGTGTATAACACTCCAGCATCGCCCTGCCGGTGTGGTAGCTTACTTTCCACGGGTTGCCGATGTTGGCGTCGAGGGGGTCGCCTTCGCGGCTCAGCAGCGTGCGCCATTCGCCCACGTCCTGGATAATCATGTGCTCCCGCACGAACCGCCAGATCACGTCGAACGCGTCCAGGAACCGCCGCTCACCGAACAACGCGTATCCGCCGAGGAAACCGACCAGGCTCTCGCTGTGCTGCCAGAATTCCTTCTCCAGCACGATCGCCTTGCCCGTCGCGCGCAGGCCGTCGCGGTAAATCCCGCCCAGTTCCCAGTCCACACCGTGATCCGCGCCGTGATCCAGCAGCCGACGCAGCGTCGGTTTGTACACGGCCAAGTCCGCGCCAGCCGTCTCCACCGCCCGTTGCATCAGCCACGCCAGTTCGATGTTATGGCCGTAGCTGGTCGTGTCGGTCGGCTGGGCGGGCGACTCCCCCATCCGCTCGCCATTCCAGGTCCGCTTGATCGCGATGGCGGGCACCGGGTTCCACGCCAGGTCGAACTGGTTCAGTCCGCACCCGCTGGCCGGGTCGATCATCTTCGCGCGGATCAGCTCCACCACTTCCATCAGCTTGCGGCGGTGGACCTCCTGCCCGCTGGCGGCATACAGCGTCGTGAACGCCTCCATCAGGTGCATGTGCGTGTCGAGCCCCTTGCGGTCTCCGCCCGCGAACCCGCCGGACTCGGGCGACCAGTCCGCGCGCACGTTCTCGTAATACCCGCCGTGACGCGTGTCGGCGCAATGTTTCTGGAGCAAATCGAACGTGCGCGACGCGTACTCCAAACCCCGTTCGTCGCGCGTGGCCAGGAAATACTCGCTCAACGCGTAGATGCAGAAACTCTCACCGTAGACGATCTTCGCGTCGTCCAGCCGCGAGCCGTCGCGATTGACCTTCCAGAAAAATCCGCCGTGTTTCGAGTCCCAGAAATGTTTCAGCAGAAATTCCACGCCCCGCGTCGCGAGCCGCCGGGCGGGCTCCAGATGCGAAAAGTGCCGGCAGAGTGTGGAGAACCACCAGATCAGCCGGCATTGCGTGTTGACATACTTTTCGGGCGTGGGCAGTTCGGTCCCGCGCGCGTCGAAATTGGTCAAAAACCCGCCGAATTCCGTGTCCTCCACCCTGGCGAACCAGAACGGGATAACCCCGTTATGCAGATGCCCGCCCACCGAATCCAGATGCCCCTCCAGCACCGCCCGCGTCGCGTTATCATGGTTCATGCGTGTTCCGTTCTCGTAAAAAATTCGTTCCGGGCATTCTGCGCGGAAACGACAAAAAGGGCAAGCCCTCGCGCCTCAGGGCAAACGCATGTAGCGTTCCGCACGTGGCGTGACTGGCCAGCGGCCCCTGGCATTGTGCGTTTCCAAACGTCGCCATAGGCCGAGCGCTTCCTTTTGCCGCGTTTTACAACGCAAAATGGCAGGGCCGGTGGCCAGTCACGCCACGTGCGGAAGGGAGCCGAATGACCAAGATAAGGACATGCGTTTGCCCTGCTTCACGCCTCCGGGCGCAGGTCCATCTCAAAAGGTGCCTTGGAACACCTCCGTCGCCGGGCCTGTCATGTAGACGTGGTTGTCCGATTCGCGCCATTCGAGTTGGAGCGTTCCACCGGGAAGGCGGGCGTCGAGGGTTCGTCCGGTGCGGCCTGTCAACACGCCCGCGACGCACACCGCCGACGCCCCCGTCCCGCACGCCAGCGTGATCCCGCTGCCACGCTCCCAGGTGGCCATCGTCGCAAAACCGCTGTCGCGCACCTGCACGAAATGCACGTTCACACGGAGCGGGAACATGGAATGCCGTTCGATTTTCGGCCCCAGGTCGGCCAGGGGGATCGCCGACAGGTCGTTCACGTAGATCACGGCGTGCGGGTTTCCCATCGACACGCAGGTCATCTCGAACGTCCGTCCATCCACCATCAGCGGAAGGTTCACCGCGGTCGTCAACGGCACGTCGACGGCCTGCGTGCCGTCAATCAGCGGCGTACCCATTGGGCTGATCACGTTGACGGCGGGCAGTCCCACATCGACCACCCGCCGCACAAGGCTGACATCGACGGGAATGCGCTCGGGATCGAGGATCGGCTCGCCCATGTCCACGGTGGCCGATTGCACCAGCCCGTCGTCGCCCAGGGCGAGTTGGATGATCCGCACGCCCGCGCCGGTCTCCACGCGAAGGGGGTTGACCCGCGCCAGACCATGATCGTACGCGAATTTCGCCACGCACCGCACACCGTTTCCGCACATGGCCGACTCGCTTCCGTCGGCGTTGAACATCCGCATGCGGACGTCGCCGGCCTGGCTGGGAAGGATCAAAATCAATCCGTCGCCCCCCACGCCGAAATGCCGGTCCGCGATCCGCCGCGCCAACTCCGCCGGGGCCGCCACCGACTCTTCAAACCCGTTGACGTACACGTAATCGTTGCCCAGCCCGTGCATTTTCGTAAACCGCAGCATGTCACACCTCGTGGGGAGGATTATACTGATTTTCCTCGCGGGGCAACCGCATCAAATTGCCGACATCGTAATCGCACCGGGCGGAAGCGTTTCAAATCCGAAGCACGAAATCCGAAACAAATCTCAAAGCGGAAAATCACAAACGCGGACAGTGACGCCATACGCCGTGACGCGTGGCCGCGTTTGGGATTTTCTGCTTTTGCTGTTTGGGATTTGTTGCGGATTTCGGGTTTCGGGTTTCGGATTTTGCTTCCTGTACGGCTCCACCGCTCCACGCACACCGAGCAGGTCGGCGACGCGGGCGGCAATGAACGTCACCAGGTCCGCCACGGTCTCGGGTCCATTATAGAAGCCCGGACAGGCCGGCGCGATGACGGCCCCCGCGCGGGCCAGGCGGAACTGGTTTTCCAGGTCAATGACCGACAGCGGCGTCTCACGCGGAACGAGCACGAGGGGCCGACGCTGTTTGAGGTGCACATGGGCGGCCCGCGTGATGAGGTTGTCCGCCAGACCCGCCGCCACCGCCGCCAGTGTGTGGGAACTGCACGGACAGATGGCCATCGCGTCGGTCCACGTCGAACCGCACGCGAGCGGATCGGCCAGGTCGGTATACGCATGCCATTGGCCCGCGGCGGATTCGTCGTCACAATCATCGCCAAGCAGGGCCCGCGGCGAGGACCGCGTCACGCCCAGTTCATGCCGCAGCAATTCTTCCCCGTGCGGTGAAACGATCCAATGCACCCGTGCCCCGGCGGCGACAAGAATCCGCCCCAGCGCCCGGGCATACACGGTCCCGCTGGCCCCCGTGACGGCCAACACAATCTCCCGCGCCCCACCGCCCATGTCGTTCCCCTTTATCACCGCGCTTAGTCCGTCTCGGTCGATTCCGGTTTCGCGGCCGATTCCAATCCCGCCAGCCAGGCCTCCGCGCGGGCTCGCCAGGGCGTTTCACCGGCGGCGCGGACATGGCGGAAATAGACAACCGGGGGTTCCAGTGTCGCCCCGGCCTCGGTGGCGGCCGTGGTCGGGTGCGTGGTCGGCGGCGCGGTGGATTGCCGCGCCGTCGTGGCCGTGTGATGCATCAGTGAGAGCAACCCCGCTTCATAGTTGGCCCAGGCCCAGGCATCGCTCTCATAGCGGCCTGCCAGCACCACCAGCACCCCGATCCGGTCCGCCACGGGCAGCCGAACCGCCAGCGCCACCCGCAATGCGTCCGCCAGCGGCCCGTCGGGATCGGACGCGATCAGCCCCGTCAGCGCCTCGGCGTACTCCGGCGACCGCATGGACACGTCGTCCAACGCCAGCCACCGCGCGAAAACCGCCGCCGCCTCATCATCGCGCGCCACGTCGTGACGTTCCACCACCCACATCATCCAGTCCACCTTCATCAGGGCGGACTGGTAGGTCTCGCGCACCGGCCATTGCAACGTGGACGTCGTCGTGGATCGCGGCGTTTTCTCCGCGTCGGGAACCTCCAGAACCGCACGAAGTTTCCGCCTGGCCTCGGTCAGATGTTCCAACCCCGAGTCCGTCTGCCCAGCCGCGAAATCCAGTTCCGCCAGCCGCCACCGGGCCAACGCCGATTGCGGCGCGTGTTTGTACTGCGTCGCCAGCCGCTCCCAGACCGGCCTGGAGGCGGGCGAAACGTGGTCGGACCGGAAACGGAGCACCCCGCTATCATAGGCATCGTGATCCCGTTGTAAACTGGCGACCTGCGCGTACAGATATGCCACCGCGGGCGCGACGGAGGACTCCCCGTGCCGGTCGAGAAGCCGCTGGCACCGCTGCATCAACTCGTCCCGCTCGCGCAAACGAAGCCGCTCATCACTCTCCTCGGGCCGATCGGGAGGCTCGGTCTCCTCGCGGGCTTCGAACGGCGTTCCGGCCCCGAAGACCGCCATCGCCTCCGAATTCGCGAGGTGATGAAACCGCACCAGGGCCGGTCCCTCGAACGCGTAGAACAGGAAGAGGGGAACGATCCACAGCACGGCCGCCACGGGCCATAGCATGCCCGGCCTGTATCCAACCAGCCGTACAAGCGCCAACACCACGCCCGCCGCCGCCACCGACGTCACCAGCGCCAGCAGAACCGGCGCCTTCACCAGCAGACGTTCGAACGGCAAGGCGGCCGGTTCGATGCCCTCGTAGGTCATCACCGCCAGATAGACCGCCGACGGAAGCAACCCCAGCAAAAACGCCAGAAACGGCATGTCGCTTCGCAGCGGCGTGCGGGCGGCCAGAAAACTACCCACCGCCAGCGCGATCGCCAGTCCCGGAGAATGGCCCAGCACGAAAATGATCCCCGCCATCACCATCGCGTACAGCAGGCGGTACATCACCGCCGTCATCAGCGGAACCAGAAACAGCACCGACAGCAACAACCCGAACACGACAATCATCCCGTGCTGTTCCAGCACCGAGATCGGGCGGAGAAAACTCATTCCCAGCGGCGTGGTGACGGACGCCCAGTAACTGACCGGATCGAAATCCACCCACCGCCCGCGGGACAGGAACAGCCAGAAACAATTGGCGAACACAAACCCGATGAAATTGATCGTCAGAAAAATCGACGCCCGCCCCCGGCTCGTGGGGCGCAGCAGCGGAAGCTTGCCGCGATGATGATCGAACGGCTCACCACCCCGCGCACGCCGGAACGGGAAAATGTTCAACAGGTTCATGCCGACACCATCATACATAAGCACGAAATCCGAAACAAATTCCCAAATCCCAAAGAAGAAAATTCCAAACGGCGCCACGTTTGACATTGAATGTCATTCGCTATGCAACGTCAGCCCGGCGCGTAGGCCAGGGCAATCGCATGTACGTGACACAAGTGGCGTGATTGGCCAGCAGGCCCTGCTATTTTGCGTTGTAGAACGTCGCCAAGGGCCGATCGTTCTGCTTTGCCAACGTTCTACAACGCAAAATGGCAGGGCCTGCTGGCCAATCACGCCACTTGTGAAGGTCAGCGAACGAACAGGAAAATTACATGCCGTTTGGGGTTCGGAATTTCCCGCTTTGGAGTTTGTTTCGGATTTCGTGCTTCGGATTTCGGATTTTTATTTTCGTTTGCCGCCGACATACACTGACGCACCATGACTCCCTTCCAACAAAACGATCCCGCCACAATCCGGGCGATGTTTGCGGGGATCGCGGACTGGTATGACGTGAATAATCGGCTGCATTCGCTGGGTCGGGACCGGGCCTGGCGTCGGGCGGCGGTGCGGATGGCGGCGGTGCGTCCTGGCGAGGCGGCGCTGGATGTCGCCTGCGGGACCGGCGCGATGGCCAGGCTGTTGCAGGCCGCCGGGGCGGGGCGCGTGGTCGGCGCGGATTTCTGCGAGGAGATGCTGCACCTGGCGCGGACAAAATCGGCGGACGGCAAGGCGGCGGCCATCGAATTTCTCCAGGCCGACGCCCACGCGCTGCCTGTTCCCGGCGGCGCGTTCGATCTCGTCACCGTCGCGTTTGGTCTGCGAAATCTCGCCGATCCGCGGGCGGCGCTGCGCGAGTTTCGGCGCGTACTGAAACCCGGCGGGCGTCTGATCGTGCTGGAGTTCTGCCCCGCCGCTCCGGGCTGGGGCGGCGCGTTCATCCGCTGGTTCACGCGCGCGGTCATGCCGCGAACGGCGGGCGTTCTCTCGGGCCACGCGGAGGCCTACCGCTACCTGCACGCGTCAACACAGTCGTTCCTCCGGGCCGAGGAAGTCGCCGCCGCCATGCGCGACGCGGGATTCGCCAACCTCCTCACCCGCACCATGACGTTCGGCACCGTGGCCGCCCATCGCGGGGAGCGAATAGAGGCTGTAGACCGAAGGCTGTAGACTGTGGGCGCAGACTAATGAATCATTATGGCCTAATGACTCATTAGCCTGCGCCCACAGCCTACAGTCTTCGGTCTACAGCCTCGTTCTACCGTCGCAGTTTCGCCAGCAGGCGGAGGATTTCCAGGTACAGCCAGATCAGCGTCACCAGAAGGGCGAACGCGCCGTACCACTCCATGTGCTTGGCTTGCCCCATGGCCGCCCCCTGCTCGATCCGGTGGAAGTCGATCACCAGGTTCAGCGAGGCGATGACGACAATCACCAGGCTGATGCCGATGCCCATAATGCCGGCTTCGTGCAGGAACGGCATCGTGTACCCGAACAGCGACATGCCGATGGAACAGAGATACACCAGGAAGACGGCGCCGGTGGCGGCGAGCACGCCCTTGGTAAAGGCCGGGGTGGCCTGGAGGGCCTTGATTTTGTACAGGAAGAGCATCGTCGCGAAGACTCCCAGCGTGACGAAAATAGCGTTGCGGACGATTCCGGGGTATTGCGTCTCGAACAGCAGGGACAGCGCGCCAAGCAGCACGCCTTCGACGACGGCATAGAGCGGCGCGACGACGGGCGAGGTGCGCGGAGCGAATGACGCGACGAGCGCCAGGATCAGCCCGCCGACCAGGCACCCGATCAGCATCGGCCAGGCCAATTGCGGCTGGCTGAGCACCATGTTCCACGCGACGGCGGCGGCCGCCACCAGCAGAATGAAGAGAATGAAGCACTTGTTGATGGTCCCGCCCACGGTCATGACGTTCGAATCGGTGGTGACGTGATCCATCCACACCTGGTCCCGCATCGTCGGATTACCGCTGGTCGAAAACGGATTACCCTCTGCCATAGTCTTGCTCCCAAGTTCCCCGGACGTCCCACACCGGAATGCCATACTATAACGTCGGACAAAACGAAGAGGAACATGATTGTAATCGTCTCTCTCACCACGCGCCAAATCCGGTCCAGCCGTAGCGTCCGACGAGATAGGCCAGCAGGAACGCGATCTGGGTCAGTCCATTGGCGGCCAGAAGCCCGGAGCGTCCCAGCCCCCCGCCGAGCCGGCGGCATCCCGCCGGCGCCAGCAAAGCGGCCGCCAGGGCCGTACCGGCGGGAATGAAGGTCCACCAGCCCATCCATTGAAAATAGAAGACGGTCAGTCCCAACGGCACAGTCAGCAAGGCCGCCGAGAGCACGGGGCCGCACGAGTTGGCCAGGGTCCGCGTGGCGGGATCGGTGTGATCGCCGGGGCGGCAGAATTTGGGCGTCACGATCATCGCCCAGGCGCCCCAGAGCGGCGCGAGGATCAGCACGCGGTAGTGCTGCTCGAACGGGCGCACCCACGCCAGACCCGCCCACAGCCAGCCTTCCGTGCAGGGAACGGGAACGCGAATTTCCTGGATCAGCACCACCAGTCCCACCGCCAGAACGGCCAAGGTGAGCGAACGAGACTCCGCCTGGCGCGAGGTCAGCCTCGCCAGCGACGTCAACGGTTGACGCGTCGGTCCCAGCAGCATCGCCGCCGACGCCAGCAAGGCAGGTATCGCGCTGGTGGTGTTGAACAACAGGTTCGCCAGCGACCACACCCCCACGCACAGAAGCCCCCCCGCAAGCGAGACCGTCAGCAGGGACCACCACGTCACGGCGGACCCGCGCGACGCCGGGACCCGCGACGGCGCAACAAGATACGCATACCCCCCTAACAACGGAGACGCGAACACCCACGTCACGGCCCGGCGAACCCACGAACCGCCCTTGTGCCATATCGAACTCATGAACCCACCAGCGTACGCGTCGCACCACCGTTTGGCAAGCGTAACATCCCGCACTCACAGGGCAATCGCATCGAATTTTTCGGCTTCGCCGTCGCATGGGGCGGAGGCGTGTAATTTCGATGCAATGACCCTGACCGCCTACCGACCCATTGGTCTACGAAGCGTTGGACCCCCTCTCGTCAGCGCGACGCACGATTTTACCGGTATGCCACGCAAACTCTACTGGCTACTGGCTGTTTCTAGGGATTATCCCGGATTGGATGTTTTCCCGCACAGATTGACCGTTTTCCCGCGTAGACAAATTCTTTTTTTTCTGTTAAAAAGTAAATTGTTAATCGCGGAATTTCTGTCACAATGCCGCTCGGAGGCGCGTGGAACGGTGACAACGGAGGAGCGAGGGAATGAACAAAGCGTTCTTGACCAGCCGTGAACTGGGCTTGATCTTGGGCGTAAGTGAATCGTCCGTAAAGCGTTGGATCGATCAGGGACTTGTCCCCGCCAGCCGCACCGTCGGGGGGCATCGTCGTGTCGCGCTCGCCGACGCGGTGAACTACGTCCGCGAGCACCGCGTTCCGGTCCTCAACGCGAGCATGCTCGGATTCACCGAAGCCGAATCGCTCCGCCCCGACCTGCTGGACGAAGTCCAGCTTGAGGAACGGCTCTACCAGGCCCTCGAACACGGTGACGCCGCCACCGCCTACGCGATGATCCACGGACCCTTCCTGGCGGGCAGGCCTCTGGCGTGGATTTTCGACAATCCGGTCCGACGCTGCATGCATCGGCTGGGCGAATTGTGGCGGATTCGCAGTGACGGCATCATGGTCGAGCACCGCGCGACCGACATCTGCGTGCAGGCGGTCATGAGGCTGCGGTCGATCCTCGAAGTCCCCCGGAACACACCGGTCGCTCTGGGAGGGGCCGCCCCTGACGACGCGTACCTCCTCGCGCCGTTGATGGCCTCCACTGTGCTGCGAGAACGGGGAATGTGCGACATCAACCTCGGACCCTACACACCGATCTCCGCCATTCGCGAAGCCGTCAAGGCCAACCGGCCTCGCGTGGTATGGTATTCGTTCTCCAGTCCCGACTCCAGCCGCCAACTGGAACGCGAGCTTCCCGACCTGGCAACCGACCTGGCCACGCTGAACATCCCCGTGATTATCGGCGGGCGGGAACTGGGAAACCTCAAGCACCTCCGCCACCGCAACGTGTACATCGGCCAGTCGATGACGGAACTGGTCGCACTCACGCGGGGGTTATTGGCGTCGTGAGCGCAAACCAGCGACAAGTGATCAGCGACAAGCGACAAGAGCAGACAACATCAAGCGTAGTTCGTATTCTCGCACAGAGCGATCGCGCAAAAAAAGCAGGATACTCCTGCTCTTGTCACTTGTCGCTGGTCGCTTGTCACTTCTGGGGCCCGAACCGCGCGTCCTCGATTTGTTTGAGCAGGACCACGACCACCGGATCGTCGTGGAGGGTGGCGATGGCGCGGGCCTGGTCGATGTAGCGCATCGCGCGGGCGAATTGGCCCAGGTCGTAATACAACCTCGCCGCCGCGACCGATGCCTCCGCCTGCACCAGCCGATAATCCGCCGCCTCGGCGAAGGCGGCGGCGGCCCGCTCCTTCTCGCCCCGCTCCTCCAGCAACTGTCCCAGTTCCAGCCACAACTCCCCGTTGGGCCTGCCTTGTAAGGCCATCTGGGCCGTCTCGACCGCCCGGTCCGCCTGTCCCAGTTCCCGATACGTCTGCACCAGCGGCAGCCAGATTTCGGGGTTGTTTTTCTCTTTTTCGACGGCCGTTTCGAGCAAATCCCTCGCCAGCGACAGTTCGTTGTTGTCCAGCGCCAGCGTTCCCAGGACACGCAGCGTGCTCGCGTCGCGCCATCCCGCGTCGTAGGCCCGTTGGCACCACCGACGCGCCTCCCGCGGATCGCTCTCCACCAGCAGTTGCCCGTACCGCGACCACTGTTCCGGCGTCACGTCGGGACAGTCGGTAGCCTTTTGAAAGAACGTCATATATCTGGCCGGATTCGTCTCCCGCCGGCGGACGAGTTCCCCCTTGAGCCACCACAGCCGGGCCTTGTTCGGCAGCGATTCCCACAACCCGTCCACGACCCGCTCGGCCGAGGCGTACTCCCCGAACTCCCATAGCGCCTGGGCCAGCAGCAGGTACGCGTCCGCGTCGTCGGGGGCCGAGCGAAGATAATCCATCAACAACTCAATCGCCGGTTTGTGAAGCCCCTCGGCCATCAGCGACTGCGCCTGCTCGATCGCGCGTTGCCCCTCGGTGACAGGGGCGGGTTTGTTGGCCGGGTTCACCGCTGGTGGACGAAAGACGATGATCGCGCCCACCGCCACCAGCCCGACCGCCAACCCCAACACGACCAGCCGCAACATCGACGCCCCTTTCGCGTCGGCGGGAGCGGGCGCGTTTTTGCTGGCGGAAGCATTGTTTTTTCCCATAATAGTCCCAGTTAACCGGATGGGTTGTATGAAGTCAAACGCATTTATCGAGACTGCGGCATTGCAGGTGTGTCTTTTCGACGTTGAAGACGAGTCGAGCGACCTCCCCGGTCTCGCGCGGAAAGCGCCGGCACACAGCCGCGAAGCGGCGTCTAATATAGCCCAGGGTGAGCGGTACTCCGCGAACCCTGGGTTTGCGGGCTTTTTGGTCTTCTTGGTCTTCGTAAAATCGCCCGCTCGCGCCACGGGCTTGGGTCAGGCACGCGTGGTGTGCGGCGTCCAACGGCGATCCATCTCGAAAGCGGGCGTCGTGGGCGGCTGTCCACCACGATGGCGTGACTCCAGCCAAGGCGCGAGCGGGCGGTTAGAAGAAGAAAATTCAGATCGCCTGATCCCAGGGTTCGCGGAGTACCGCTCACCCTGGGCTAAACACGACGCCGCTTCGCGGCTATGTGCCGGCCCTTCCACGCGCGACCGGGAAGGACAGGCGATTCGCCTTCCACGTCGAGTTCACGCACCTGCAACACCACAGCCGTCGTTTATACTGCTGTTGGCGACCATCGCCATGCTATCGCTGCTGCCCGTGGGCGCGGCGATGGCGCAGGAACAGCCTGCCACCGACCAGGCCAATGGAGTGTCCATCGCGAGCGAGACACCCGCGCCACACGAGACGTCCGCGCAGACCCAGCCCACCACCGCACCCGCACCGGACAACATAGGAAATCCGTTTGTACTCCTGCTGCCGCTGGCCGTCGGGACGGTGCTGCTGGGAATCTGGATCGTCCGAAGCGTCAAATCGCCCGAGCCTCTCCGGCTGCGGAACGCGCCGCGACGGCCCAATCGACTCTCGCCGTTGCTCGTGCTCGGGCCCTTCGTCGCGTATAGTCTGCTGGGGCTCCCCGCCGTACTGCCCGCCGTGCGGGCCGACGTGCATCTCCAATTACTCGCCACCCTGTTTGCCCAGGGCGGATGGGCGGCCGCGGCGCTGCTCCTGGCCGCCTGGGCGTTCGACCGCGGACTGCGCGACGGCGGGTTTGGACTGGGACTGCGTCACGCCGTCACCGACGCCGCCCAGGCCGGTATGGCGCTGCTGACCGTCCTGCCGGTCGTGATGGGCACGCTGCTGGCCAGTCACCTGCTGGTGGATTGGGCCGTTCAGCAGGGTCTGATGCCCCTTGAGTCCGTTCGGCCAAACATCATGCTCGAACGGCTTCACAGCGTCGGCCTGCTGGGCAAGGGGTTGATTATCGTCTCGGCGGTCGTGCTGGCGCCGCTGGCGGAGGAGCTGTTTTTCCGTGGACTGCTCCAGTCGATGCTCCGCAATTACCTGTCCCCGTGGGGCGCTATTCTGGTGGCCAGTCTCCTGTTCGCCCTGGTGCACCTGGCCGCCATCCGCGACGTGATCCCCCTGCTGCCCCTGGCGATCGTGCTGGGCTACACCTACGAACGCCACGGACGACTGACCATCCCCATTTTTCTCCACGCCCTGTTCAACGCCCTCATGCTCGCGGCGGCGCTGGCGCAGTAGGGTAAACACATGCAACTTCCCGTTCGTTCGCTGACCTTCGCAAGTGGCGTGATTGGCCACCGGCCCCTGGCATTTTGCGTTGTAAAACGTTCTTGGCGCCAAGAACGTTTTACAACGCAAAATGCCAGGGGCCGGTGGCCAGGTTGGGCTGTGCGATGATGTCTACCTACAAACGTGACGTGCACCCTTTCCCTGACAGTCTTCACCGAAGTCTTGCATCTCCACACCGGACGCGGATAGAATAGGCGTTTCCTCTGGAGCAAAACATGGCGATTCGAATTCAGTGCAGCGAATGCAAGAAGCGTATTGTGATTGACGACGCGTTTGCGGGCGGGGCCTGCCGGTGCCCCTTTTGTAGCGAAATCGTAATGGTGCCCGCCGCCGAAGGACAGACGCCCTCCGAGCGCCCCGAGAGTCCCGGACGTCCTGAGAGCCCCGAGCGTCCCGCCGAACCGGAAGGTCAGGCCGCCCCCACACCATCCAAGCCCATCGACCCCAGGACCGTTCCGATGGCCCGCGCGGACCGCACCATGACCTACGTGATGTTCGCCGCCGTGGCCGTTCTGGCGGTGGCCGTGGTCGTCGGACTGGTGGTCGTGCTCGCGGGCGACCCGGCCGTGAAAACCGCCATCGGACTCCCGGCCGGCCACGTCGACGAACCGGACGACTACTACGATCCGCCCGTCGGGTCGGACCCGTTCAAGACCATCGTGCGTGGACCGGCCATCGCGGGCGACGTCTCGCTCGTCCCTCCGGTCCTCTATATCATCGACGGGGGTGAAAGCATGCGGGAAGTCTTCGACAGCGCCGTCGCCATCACCAGCGTCTCGATGAGCACGCTGAGGCCCGTGGACCGGTTCGCCGTCATCATCAGCGCCAACGCGGAAATCAAGACCGACGCGGGAACTCCCCCGCCGCCCTTCGAACTGACCGCCGCCACGCCACGAGGACGGACCGCCCCCGCCGCCAAACCCGCCGACGACGAATCAACCGAACCGGCGGAGGAGTCCGCCGACGCCCCGGCCTTCTTCGAGTCCACGACGGCTGGCGAGGTCGGACCGACGAAAACCCGCGTCAACGGACGCGACATGTACCTGCCCGGCGGCTGGTTGGCCGGCGGGGCCCAGAGCGATCAGGCCTTCCAGAAATGGGTGCGCGAGTACCAGGAGCGCGACCTCGCGCCGCGCGGGCAGACCGACGTGCTGGCGTCCATCGACGCGGCCATCGCCTTGAAACCGCGGAACATCATCGTGTTCACGCTGAAAGATTTGATCGAGGGCGGACAGTTGACGTCCGAGGCGGCGACCGTCGCCGCCAAGGCCAAGAGCAGCGGCGTCTCAATCATCGCCATCGGACTGCACAAGGGGTCGGGAATCAACGACCAGGTGAAACTGGGGCTGGAAAAATTCTCCACCGCCAGCGGGTCCGAGGCGAGAAACTACGGTTTCGACCGACTCTCCGAATGGGCCGTCGAATACTACAGTCGCATCGACGATTGATACACAACGGCTGTAGGCTGTGGGCCGTAGGCTGTAGGCGCCACATGGCCACGCCGAAAGGCTTCCAACAGCCAACAGCCGTTGAACATGGCAGATCGTTTCGACATCGTACACAGCAAAGGATGACACAGAATGATTATCATTGGTGAAAAGATCAACGCGACCCGCAAGGCGATCGCCGCCGCGCTGGCGGCCCGCGACGAGGCGGCCATTTTGAAGACCGCCCGCGAACAGCTCGACGCCGGCGCCCATTTTATTGACCTCAACGGAGGAGACCCGCGCGAAGGGCAGGAGGCCGCCAACATGACCTGGCTGGTCAACCTGGTCCAGAACAACACCGACGCGGCCCTGGCGATCGACACCGCCGATCCCGAGGCCATGAAAACCGGCCTGAAATTGGCCAAAAAACGCCCGGTATTCAACAGCATCTCACTGGAAAGCCACCGCCTCTCGAACATGCTGGATCTGGCCGGCGAATTCGACTGCATGGTGGTGGCGCTGCTGATGAGCGACGCGGGAACGCCCAGCGGCGTCAAGGATCGCCTCGCCAACGCCGCAACGCTGATCGACAAACTGATCGCCAAGGGAAAGAAGCTCGACGACATCATCGTCGATCCGTGTTTCCTTCCGGTGTCGGCGGACCAGACGGCCGGTCGAAGCGTCGTCGACGCCATCGCCGCCATTCACGCCCGCTGGCCCGAGGTGCACATCGGTGGCGGATGCTCGAACATCAGCTTTGGATTGCCCAAACGCAAACTGGTGAACTTCGCCCTGCTGTCCCAGGCGATTTTCCACGGAATGGACGCCGGACTGATCGACCCCTGCATCCCCGGAATCATGGCCACCATCTACGCCGCCGAAGCCGTCGCCGGAAAGGACGAGTTCTGCATGAACTACGTGATGGCCGACCGCGAAGGAAAATTCGGCGAGGCGAAATAGCGTGGTACACGATTAGCCTGTCACACATTACGCCGCGAATTATGCGAACTTTCTTTGACACTGTAGCAACGTTGCATGGCCCGCGCTCGTTCGACTTCGTAAAAGACCGAGCGGGATTACGCGGGTTGAAGGATTGAAGGATTCGTCGTTCCGTACGGCAGGTCCAATCCTTAAATCCCTGAATCCGCGTAATCCCGCTCGGTCTTTTCGAAGTCGGAACCACGCAACGATGCTACAGTCTCACTTTTTGCCGGGTTTCACCTTCCCGCCAACCAGGGCGGCGGCAAAGACGTCGTCGATCTGGCGGGCGAAGACGAACTCCAGTCCCTTGCGGGCCTCGGGCGGGACGTCGGGGAGGTCTTTGCGGTTTCGCTCGGGCAGCACCACCGTGCGGATACCGGCCGACTTGGCGGCGAGCACTTTTTCCTTCACGCCTCCGATGGGCAACACCAGACCCCGGAGCGTGATTTCACCGGTCATGGCCACGTCCGGGCGCGCGGTGCGTCCGGTGAGCAGACTGGCCAGCGCGGTCGCCATCGCCACCCCCGCCGACGGACCATCCTTGGGAACCGCGCCGGCCGGCACGTGCACGTGAACGTCCATCTTCCCGATCGCCTCGGATTCCAGCCCGTACGCGGAGGCCCGACTCTTGATGAGGCTGAACGCCGTCAACGCGGACTCCTTCATCACGTCGCCGATCTGCCCCGTGAGCGTCAGCCCGCCCTTTCCCGGGTACGACGTCGCCTCCACGAAAATGATCTCCCC
>Ga0123353_10002270_pt1 | contig 23825 bp, 11 predicted proteins | sample TergutLab28metaG_3_FD_92763 | JGI IMG/M metagenome (GOLD analysis project Ga0123353, IMG submission 92763) | Labiotermes labralis P3 segment gut microbial communities from Petit-Saut dam, French Guiana - Lab288 P3 | ecosystem: Host-associated > Arthropoda: Insects > Digestive system > Gut ... | reverse complement strand
CCCGCCGGAGGAGACCACATCGCCGGAAACGACCGTGCCCACCACCAAGCCCCCCGTGGGCAGCGGCCCCAAGACCGGCGACCAGTCCCAAATCGAGCTGTTTATCGCTCTCTTCTGCGCCGCTGCAGCTGTGCTCCTCGTTAGCTTGGGCTTTCTCCTCCGAAAAAGAAAAAAGGGGGGGAACACGGGTGAAGCCTAAAATTGCTGTGGTGATGTTGATCCTATCCCTGTGTGCCATGGCGGCCATCGGGTATCAACTGCAGGGCGTGCGGCAGGCCTATCGTGAGGGAAACGAGAGCTATGAGCAGTTGGCCGATCTGGCGCGCCCGGGACCGGAGACCCCGGGCATCGATTTTGCCGCTTTGCAGGTGCTCAACCCGGACACGGCCGCGTGGCTCCATTGCCCGGACACGGTGATCGACTACCCGGTCATGCGGGCGGAGGATTATGACCGCTACCTGCGCCATTTGCCGGACGGCACGTACAATGCCAACGGGTCGCTGTTCATCGACTACAACTGCGCGCCGGATTTTACGGGGCAACTGACGGTCATCTATGGGCACCACATGAAATCCGGGCGGATGTTCGGCAGCCTGAAGGGCTACAAGCAGCAGGACTATTTTGAAAAACACCCCCGCATGTACATCTATACCCCACAGGAAAACTGCCGGATCGACCTGCTGTATGGCTGCGTGATCGGGGCAGGGGAGTGGCGCGAGCGCGCCTTCATGTACGAGGAGAACCTGGACGCCCTTCTGGCCTACGCCGCCCGCAATACTACGTTCACGAGCGAAGTGCGGTACAATCCGGGCGACAGGGTGGTCGCGCTGTCCACCTGCTCCTATGAGTTCGACGGCGCGCGTTATGTGGTGATCGGCGTGCTGAAATAATCAGTTTATTTGCAAAAAGGCTTGCGCACCTTCGGCTGAATCATGTATAATAGAGACGATATCATCCTGACATGGAGGTCTCGCCCATGAAAAAAGCATCGAAGAAGTGCCTTGCCCTGCTGTTGTGCGCCTTGCTGCTGCCACTATGCGGATTGGTTCCCTCCAGTGCGAAGCAGCCCACGAAGTTGCGTGTGGCCCTGATTTCCGACATCCATTACTATCCGGAGGAGATGGCCGACGGCTACAGCGAGGCCTTCATGGCCTACCGGGAGGAGAAGGTCCTCGGCCGCGCCGTTGAGCAGACGCCGGGCACCCTGCGCTCGGCCCTGGCGGCCATCAAGGCCCGGGCGCTGCGGGGCGAGATCGACTACCTGCTCATCCCCGGCGACCTGACCTGCGAGGGGGAGTACCTGGGGCACGTGCGGCTGGCGGAACTCCTCGAGAAATTCGAGAGGGAGGCCGGCATCCCCGTGGCGGTGGTGCCCGGCAACCACGACATCGACAAGGGCAGCGCGGTGGACATGTCCTCCGGCGCGCGGGAGAAGTCGCCCTCGCCCACGGTGGAGGAATTCCGGCAGATCTACGCCAAGCTCGGCTATGACCTGCGCGGCAACCGGGCGGACTATGTCCCGAAGGGGGAGGACAAGGCGGGCGCCCTGAGCTACGCCGTCGACCTGGGCCCCAATTACCGCCTGGTGGCCCTGGACACCCGGAACAAGCGCATCCCCCCCGAGATGCAGGAATGGGTCGTCAAGCAGTGCCGGGCGGCCGTGAAGGCGGGAAAGACCGTCATCGGCATGGGGCACCACAATCTGGGCGAATCCTTCACCGGCCATCTGCGGGTGATCTCGGATTCCCTGCCCGACATGCGCGAGCTCTGCGAGAAATTTGCCGATGCGGGCATGCACTTCTATTTCTCTGGCCACATGCACATGAGCGAAATCGCCCCCTGGGTTTCCGACAGCGGCGAGGCTCTGTACGACATCGTCGTGCCGGGCCTATTCGGCTTCCCCGGGGACGTACGCATCGCGAACTTCACCACCGAGGGCCGCAAAATCACGGCCGACGTGCGCTCCGTCCCCCTGGATGAGGCGCTGCCCGTGACCGCCCACGGCGTCACCTACCCGCAGCCCTATTACGGGGCCAACCTGGGGGTCACCTTCGGCCACTACGGCCAGAGCCTGCCCGGCATGGTGAAGGTGGCCCTCAAAACCGCCCTGATTGGCCTGCGAAATTCGGGCGGCATCGCCGCGAAGGTGAAGGACAGCGTCGACTTCGGCCCGATCAACGCCCTGATGGCCTACCTGGACGAACGGCTGATCAACAACCCGGACACCCTCGCGGTTTTGGGCGCCCTGGTGGACGAGGTCTTCAGCCTGCGGGTCTCCAAGCTGCCCTGCACGGCGTTCATCGACGAGATCGGCTTCGGCGACCCGGAAAAGCCCGGCACCGTGGCGGACGCGGGCAATTCCATCATATCCTACATGTTCTGGAAGAAGCACAACCCCGCGGACGACCCCTTCATCCAGGACGTGCTGCATCGCATCAAAAACGGCGACTTGGTCGACCAGGTGCTGGGTTACGCCGTACCGAAGGTGCTCGACGTGCTGGGCGGGGAGATATTGCCCCTGCTGGCGGGGGTGGACATCCGGGTGGTCAACCGCGCCCTGCAGGCCGCGCTGGGCCCCCTCAACCTGCCGCTGCTCCTCCTGCTGGCGCTGGTGCCGGGCACGAAGGACACGATCTCAACCACGCTGTACGACTTCGCAATCGGCGCGATGAACAGCCAGTCGCCCTCCGGCAGCGGCGCCGAGGGCAAGCTGGTCTACAATGGCCCCGTGAAGGATGTCCCCACCGGCCCGGAGACCTTCCGCCTGCCCTACGATCTCAACGTGAGCATCGGCAACTGGGGCAGGAGCGCCGAGGTCACCTGGTATACCAAGGAGAGCCTGGCCGCCCCGGCGCTGAAGCTCACCGATAAGGCGGGCAACCCTGTGGAGGGGATCAGCGTCACCTGTAGCAGCGAGCCTGCGCAGATCACGGTGGGCGAGTTCGACCTCGGCATCACGCAGATCATGGGTTATAAGAAACAGGCCATGAAGCACACGGCAAAGGTGGAGGGCCTCCAGCCGTTGGAGACCTATCAGTTCACGGCGGGCGACAGTAAAGCGGGCTGGTGGGCAGCGCCGCAAAAGCTGGAGCCCACCGATACCCCGGTGCGGGATTTCTTCTGGCAGGCGTCCGATTGGTTCCTGGGGATGGGGAAGCTGCCGGGAACCATGTGGCGCAATCGGGGCTACAGGTGAAGAGAATGATCGGTAAAGCCCGCGCAAAACAGACGAAGCGGATTTGCGGTGCGTGTCATATTATGTAGTTCCCGATGGGTCCCCAGGGCGCGCAAGGGCAGCCCGGCATGCCCGGTGCGCATGGGGCAACCGGCGCCACAGGCGCGATGGGCATGTCGGGAGCAATGGGCCCGGCGGGCGCGCAGGGTGCCCCCGGCGCAATGGGCCCAAGGGGCGCCACAGGAGTTACAGGCCCGATGGGCACGCGCGGCGCAACCGGTGTTCCCGGCCCCAGGGGGCCCAGGGGCGAGCATGGCGAAGCCGCGCAGATCGATCATGTCGAGGCCATCACCGGCGAGCCCGGCACGCCCGCCTATGCCTACAACAGCGGCACGGAAGAGCACGCCGAGCTGGTGTTCGTCATCCCCCAGGGCCCGACCGGCCCCACAGGCCCGAGGGGGCCCGAGGGGGACCACATAATATGACACACTTGCTACACCCAAAAGGGTGGAAACCGATTTTTTTGCCGGTTTTCACCCATTTGGGTGTAACACCTTTCATGAAAAGATGGTATGATATAGGCACAGACCGGCCAACAGAGAAAGACCGGAATGGAAAATCATCGGACAGAAAAGCCAGGGATGTAAAAGCGGCCGGTCGACTCAGGACGTGCCAAGCCAAGGACGCACTAAGTCGAGGACGTACCAAGCCAAGGACGTTGAAGCGCATCAGGGACCTGCGGCCCCGGTTGTCCCCCCTCTTTTCCCCGGGGCCCGCAGGGGGCCCTGCCAGACAGGACAGTTTCTCTCATTTTCTTTTCTTTCTTTTCTTAAGCGTTGCGCCCCGCCGGCGTTCTCCTCCCAGCCGGCGGGGCGCTACGCTTTTTTAGCAAAGTCACAGCAGGTTCTTCTCCAGCGCGATGCGTACGGCGTCCACGTTGTTTTCCGCGCCCAGCTTCAGGTACAGCGTCTGCAGGATGGTCTTCACAGTGTTGATGGACAGGTAGCGGTTTGCCGCGATCTCGGCGCGGGAGAGCCCATGGTACAGGTCGCTGAGGACCTGCCGCTCCCGTTCGGTGATGCTGATGGGCTCCTCTATGTTGTTGGCTTTCCGATAGGCGTTGACGAGAAAGGCGGTTTTCTTGATGTAGATGCCCGCCTTGCGGCCGATGGACTCCAGCCACGCCATGGGGATCGCGCAGCCCTCCTGCCGGGCGGCCAGCGCCGCCAGCCCCTGCATGTGCCTGCCAAGCTCGATGAAGGGCGTTTCGAATTCGCCGGAAAACGAGAGCTGGTAGGCCCGCTCCAAGTCCGCCAGGGCGCCCTCGGGATCCCCGGTTTTCATCCGAGCGGCGGCCCGCAGCAGGTACAGCGTCAGCTCCACCAGCAGGAGCCGCCCGCTCTGCCCATCCCCGGGGGCCAGCTGGCACAGCGTGGCAAGGGCCTCGTTATACTTCTGGGACGCGATCAGGCACCTGGCGCGCACCAGCAGCTCCCGCTCGGGGGCGTGGCTGCCCCCCAGCTCGTCCTGCACATCCATGGTCAGCCAGGGCGCCGCGAGCTCCGGGAGCCCGAGCTGGGCATAGAAGAAGCCGGTGAAAACATCGCAGAGGGGCCGCCTGTCCCAGAAATCGGGGGTGCCCAGCAGGTCCTCCAATGCCCGCAGCATTTCGGCTGCCAGGGCATAGTCCCCCTCCTGCAGCGAGACCCGCAGCAGGTACTGCGCGGACATGGCCTCGATGCCGTACTGCCTGTTGGCCCGGGCCGTTGCCATCGCCCGCCGCGCGTGCCTCCTGGCCTCGCCGGGCCGATTGCGGAAGTAGCTCAGTTCGGCCGCGGCCAGCTCGTCATACCCGCCGTACAGCCCATCCATGGCGGCGGGGATGTACCGGACCGCCTCCTGCATCGCCCCGATGAACTCGTCAAAGTTCTCCCGCCGGGCGGTCACGCCCACCAGGCAGGCGAAGGAGTGCACGTCCGCGCAGGTGAAGGGCCCGGGGTTCACCTCCGGCGTATGGGGGGAGGCCCCGAAATATTTCATGGAGATCCGGAAGCACTGCGGGAAGTCGTACCGGTGCGTGTCCACGCAGGTGTACATCCGCAGGTATCCCAGGTTGTTGTAATTGGAAAACAGCAGCGTCGCCAGGTACGCGTCCTCATGGCGGGCAAGGGCCTCCTCCCACTGCGCGATGGCGGTGAGGATTTTCTCCTGCGACTCCTCATACCGGCCCAGCTCCATCAGCAGCCAGGGGATAAACACCTTCACGAGCATCTGCAGCGCGGATTCCTCATAGCTCTTGAGGGGATAGTCCAGTGCCTCGCACAGCGGCGCGAGATCCTCCAATATGCGCAGGTAATATTCGGCGGTGTCCCGCGGCAGCTTGTTGGCGTAGGATAGATAGATACCCATCATGCCCCCATAGTCCCGCAGCTTCGCGTAATAGGCCATGGCGTCCATGTGGTAGTCGTTCTGCGCGCACCACCGCGCCGCCCAGTGATAGATCTCCCGCTTCTCCTCCTGTGTGAGCAGGTGCAGCTTGCCCTGTAAAAATTCCGCGAACAGGGGGTGCACCCGGTAGTCGCCGATCAGGCTGTCGAACCAGATGAAGGAGGCGATCTGCGGGTTGGTGCGGAAGAACGAGGCGTCCTCGAAGTCGCGCAGGGGCGTGAATGGCAGGTGGGCCACCAGCGCGAGCCTGGCCATGTCCTTCTGGATGGCCTCCGGGAAATCGGCAAAGGCCTCACGCTCCATGAGCCTGAAGATGTTCTGCTTCATCGTGGCCACGGCGCGCTCCTGCGGCATGTGCCGCAGGGCCATGGAGAGCAGTTCCACTGCCAGCGCCCAGCCGTGCGTCTCCTTATAGATGCGCGGCAGGCTCCCGGGGGCGACCGAAATGCCGCGCTGCGCCAGGAAGGCCGCAATCTCCTCCGGGGTAAAGCGCAGCACGTCCTCGGCGACGACGCTGACCTCCCCCTTGGCCAGCGGCGCGACCGCGTTGATCTCCGGTTCCGTGCGGGAGATCAGGATGGTGCACACGCCGGAGATGGACAGGTGTGCGAAGCGCTCCACAAACAGCAGCAACTGCGGATTGTGGACGGCATGGAAATCATCCAGCACCACAAAGGCCCTGCGGCGCCCGCGCGCGGATGGGACAGCGGCCGCAAAAAACTGCTTGAACCGGGCCGCTGTCTCGGGGAAGCCAAAGTCGCGCATTTTGGCGGCCAGCGCGGGGCTGCCGGCCATGACATGCGTCAGGTTCTCCCAGAAGTGGGTGCCGATGTTGTCGCTCTCCGTCAGCCGGACCCAGTACACCCCGGCGTCCTCCTGCTGGAGGACGAAGCTGCGCACCGCCTGGGTCTTCCCATACCCCGCGCCCGCGATGACATAGACCAGCGGGCTGCGCGCTGCCTGCGCAAGCGCCAAATCCACCCGGGGGCGGGCAATGTACCGCACGGCCGTCTCCGGCGCGGTTGGGCCGAAATCGAACCCCATATCCCCATCTTCTTTCTTTTTCGGCGTATTTTTTTACTTCCACCGCATCCAGAACGGGTCGAAAAATCCACGCGGGCCTGGGACACAATAGAGCGCGTCGTTGAGGAAGGAGAAGACGGGGCCGAGGACGATGCCGGCGTAGTCGGGCTTCGCGGCCTCACGCAATCCCAGCTTGGCCAGGATGGCATAGAGGCGGTCCTGCGCGTGCTCGAACTCGCCGGGCACGCCGATGGTCCTGGCCAGCACGGTCTTGGCCTCGGCGATGGCGGCGGCCAGCTCCTTCGCGTCCTTTTCGGAGAGGCCCTTGGGGTCGACGGCCTCGGCCTGGGGCAGGAGGTCCACGCGCAGCCAGCGGCTTTCGCGCGCGTTGTTGAACTGCGGCCATTCGGGCATGGAGTACACGGTCTCGTACTTGCTGGAGGTCCCCAGGCGGATCACCAGCCGCATGGCGAGGTCGTTGTCGCTGGTCCGGTCGTGCACCCCGCCGCGGAAGTACCATGTCTGCTCGGGCAGCGCGCCGGTGGAGGCGTCCACGATGCCGTCGGGGGACATGTGGTTGTGTTTGGCGTCCGTGCACTTCGGGTTCACGGGCTTGTAATCCGCCGGGAGCGGGGTGTTGACATAGCCCGAGGTCGCTCCCAGGGATTCGGAGTCCAGGTGAAGCACGCTGTCGGCGTTCGTCTTCGTATAGGAGCTGGCGATGGCGACCAGCGGAACGTCGTAATCGCAGATGGCGTAAACCCGCACGCCGTCCTTGCGCATGCGCAGGATGTTGGCGCGGCTGTGCTTCTGCGCCTGGTTGTAGTGGTCGGTTTGAGCGCGTATGGCGGCGAATTCATCGCCCTGGAGCCACATGCCGCGCGCGGCCTCGTAGTAGCTGTCGGGCACCAGGGTCCACAGAGTGGTGTTGTAGCGGAGATATTCGCCCACGAAGACGTCCACGACGGCGTCCAGCAGGCTGTGCACCACCCGCTTGGGGAAGATACGGATGGCGGCGTTGAGCAGATAGGCCACCCAGCCCGGCATCGCGTCGGGGAAAAACTCCAGCAGGGCGGGGATCATGTCGTGGTAGAGGTTTTTGTTGTCCACGCTCAGCTGCCGGGTGTAGAGGTCGCCCACCAGGCTGGTGCCGTCCACCGCGGCCACGACGTAGACGACGTTGCGCAGCAGGGGGACGACCTCTTTATAGTAGTCCTCCATAAGGGAGTTCACCAGCGTGCCGCCCAGCGAGATGGCGACAAGGCTGACCTTCGAGCCCCCATGCTTCTTGCTCACGGCCTTGATATAGTCCGCGAGGGCCTTCGTGTTGTACGCGTTGTTGCCGAAGGAGTCGTAGGCGAAGTAGTAGATCTTGTCGTCGCCCAGACGCTGGTCGCGCTCGTTCATATGCAGGCGGCGGTTGGCGGTGTCGCGCATCTCCTTGGAGCATTCGGCCAGGCTCAGGGGCTTGCCCTTGGCGTCCGCATAGCTCTCCACCCGCATGTTTTCCACGGGGAAGCCCTTGTCGTCCATTTTGAGCAGTGAAAACACGTCGCTGAGCGCACTTTTGGCCGCCTTGGTCAGGCCGATATCGTATTGAAAGAGGACGCTGAGCAGCAGCGGGCCGATGATCTGCATCACCAGCGCATTGATATCCACCGTGGGCATCCAGTTTTTGATGGGGTTGCCGTTGGTGTCGAGCACCTTGGTCACGTTGTCGTCCTCATAGAGGAAGACGTCCGACTGGGTGTTGCCGTGGATGAGCACCACGGGGGAGGTGTCGCCCCCGAAGGCGCTGTCGCTCGCCTTGGCCCCCGCCGGCACAGCCAACAGGCCCATGAACAGAACGACCGCAAGGACCCCCGCAAGAATCCGCCTGAAATGTTTCATCGTCAGCGCTCCCTTTGTTGAATATTTGCCTGGTCTTTTCAATTATAGCACGCGCATCTCTCCTTTTCAATCCTTTTTGCTGTGTTTTTTGCATTGACTTGTTCCGGGATCAGCTTCCCTTTATATGCCAGGCCCACATGGAATTCCTGCCCTGAATTGCGATTTGCGCCGAAAAGTACTCTAAAGCTACTTGAAAGTTGCGGGAAGGCCTTGACGAAACAAAGGATATAATTTATCATGATGGTGCGTTGAAAGCATGGAGCGATAGTGCGGGAAGTAAAAAAGCTGTTTGTATGAAAGATAAGGGCGCGAAAGAAAAGAACAAGGACGCGAAAGAAAAGAAGAGGACTGAAAATGAAAAAACGCAACAAACGCTGGCGTGTCGGCAGACGGTCGCTCGCCCTTCTGGCCCTGACGCTTGCCGCCACGGTGGCGAGCGGGCTTTTGCTTTCGTTGATGGAGGCCACACTGGCCTTGACCCTGGGCACCGCGATCTTCAACCGGCCCTACACCGAGCCGTTCCCCGCGTCCGCGTCGGTGGTGTTCGGGCCGGACCTGACGGCGTGGAGCCGGTATCAGGACCACCCCGGCTACGACACGGCCTACACCGCGGCGCGCTCGCAGGCCTACGCGGGCATCGCCTCGCCCAACCATATCTATACGGGCAGCAACGCCCTGACGTTCTTCGGCTACAACGGCGGCGAGCACCTGGACTACATCCTCTCGGAGGAGTACAGCCAGTTCAGCGGCGTATCCTACGAGCTGCGGCCCGCGGAGCTGAACTTCAGCGCGCTGAGCCAGAGCGGCTTCCTGTTCAACGGCAGCGTGACGGACGTCGGCGGGGACCTGTTCTACAGCGGCTATATGATCGCCCTGGAGGCCAACAGCGCCGGCACGAGCGCCGACCTGCGGCTCTATTACGTGACAAACGCGCCCCTGAGCGGCACGGTCGCCGACTTCGAGGATACGAATCTCCGCACGCCGATCAGCACCTACGCCGTGGGCATCACGCCGGGGGCGGGGCTGCCGGTTTTCGTGCGCGTGGAGGCCGACCCTGTCACGCAGCAGTTCCAGGTGTACATCAACGGCGAGCTGCGCACCCAGGACCTGCCGCCCGTGACCACCGCCACCAGCTTCGGCTTTTTCGCAACCTCCGCCGACCGCGCCACCACGAACCTGACCAAGGCCACCTATTCGAACCTGCGCATCCAGGCCCCCTGGGTGAGCAAACAAGCCACCGCCACGGTGTACTTCAGGGAAGCCGGCACCAACACCGACATTGCCGACCCCCAAACCGAAACCGGGTACGCCGCGGGCGGCTACGGCGGGCAGAACGGCCAGAACCACTACATTATCCCGCCGAACATCCCGGGCTACATTTGGGCCAACGACCCCAACGTGGCCCTCGACTACATCCCCTACTTCGCCCGCAACGAATACAACGAGACCATCCTGTATTACGTCAAGGATACGGCCAACAGCACCAAGACGGCCTGGTATGACGATGGCAACGGCCTCGTGCAGGACAACGGCACCGCCGCCCAACCCGTACTGGTGGAAAAGGGCAAGACCATCGAATACGAAATCTACGCGGCGGGGAACGGAACGCGCTACGCGGGCAACTTTGTTGCGAATACCGCTTTGGACTCTGTGATCAGTATGTCCGGCCTCTACCCCAACGTGCCGACCGGACAAGGCGGCGCGATCGGCACCAGCCAAACAACCACGGACGGCAGGCTGACGGTGGAATCCAACTACAACATGGTGGTCAGCCAGGTCAGCTCCAACAACTCCGGGCGTATCCCAAACGAAGGCTGGGTTGTGGGATTCGCTCCCCAGCCGGGCAGCCCAAACCAGCCGCCGGTGGGCACAACCAGCGCGCAGGGCAACCTGGATATCAAAGGGCAGGGCCTTTCCGCGCTGCCCTATGTTCCGGCCTGCGGGACCAGCGGCATGGGCGGTCACACCATCAGCGATACCTGGGCTGCGGGCAACAAGGCAGCCAACCATGCCCTGGTGCGGCCTGACGAACGCTACATCAAGCTGACCTATAACAACCTGCCGAACGACGCCGGGTATCAGATATTTATGCTGCTCGGCGCCTGGGGCAATGCGCAGCCGCAGGACTACATCATCACCATCGTCGGCTGCGACTCCATTGGCAATGACGTAACGATAGAAATCAACCGTCTCGACCTTTTCAACGGTAACAACGGTACGACCAAGGTGCAGCCGTTTGCTGCGGACAACGATATTCCGTGGGCCATAGACTACGCCGACCCCTATCTCACCGTCCCCCCCAACCCCGCCGGTGCCCAGCAGTTCGTCTTCCCCAAGGATGGCAAGCTTGAAGTCATCGTCACCCGCATACACAACAGCAGGCATGACCACAACATCCTTGTGGGCGCGAGCCAGCTGACCGCACGCGCCCGCGAGCCGGTCATGCGCGTGGTGGATGACCTGCCGCTTGGGCTGCAGTACGTCCCCGGCAGCAGCGGGCAGTACGAGGGCAACCTCACCATCACCACCCTGCCCAACGGCCAGCAGCGCCTGGTGTGGAGCTTCGGCGTGCTGCCCCCCGGCGGCTACAACATCCCCTTCCAGGCGAAGGTGGTGGACGACGGCCTATTCATCAACCACGCCGACGTGGAGTACATCGGCGTCGCCAACGCCATACCCAACGAGCGCACCAACAACACCTACCACTGGACCGGCACGGCCACCGTGATCGAGCACTTCCGGGACATCAACGACCCGTTGGGCCCCAAGCTGCGGCTGGATAATACCTTGAAGGTATACCGCGGCAACAACTACACCACGTCCCAGAGCTCCCTGAACACGATCCTGACGCCGGGCGGGGACACCTACCGATACGTGGGCTATTCCCTCGACGGCGGCACGACCATCATCAAGACCAAGCCCCCCAACCCGACCATACAAAATGTCACCGGGACGAAGGACATCGACCTGTACTTCGAGAAAAACCCGGTCGTCACGGTGGAATTCTACGATATCGACGATGTCCTCAACCTCTACCCGCTGAGGCCCTCCGTGGAATACCCCGTGAACTATGAGGACCCGTTCTATCTGCCCGACAGCGCGCGCGCCCAGATCACCATCGGCCCCGTCACGTATACCTACTGCGCCTACGACAAGACGGAGAACGGTAGCCTGCAGGGCATCTTTTACGGCCTGCCCGATAAGCCGGTATACATCGAGGTGAAGGAAGACCAGACTATCATCGTGTATTTCACGAAGAAGCCGGCCGTCACCGTGCGCTTCGTGGAATACCAGAACACGGCCAATGTGCTGAAAAACAACCATTATGAGGTGATCGGGGACCCGTTCCCGGACAACAACTTCGACATCCTCAACGGCGACCTGTATGAGCCCATCTACAGCATGGGCAAGTGGTACAGGTACGTGGGCTACTCCTACACCTACCCCACCGCCAAAGCCTACGATGATGGCTTTCCGGACCAGAACGATTTCGACAACATCACGGTCAACATGGAGATCGTCCTCCAATTCGAGGAGGTGACGAACGTCTCGGTCCTGGAGCAGTTCCGCAACCTGGACAACCGCCTCGACGAGATGACGATCGACAATCCGGTGGCCATCCCCTTCGCCAGCGACTATGTCCGCGGTTCCACGCCCCTGGCGTCATACAGCCACGGCGGGCGGACCTACTACTATGCGGGCTACGACCTCAACGACGGGACCGGCGTCCATTACGGCCCCGCGCCGGAAAAGCCCTTCGAGCACGTGACCACCGACGACAAGGTGATCACCTACCTCTACGCGGTCTACAGCATCACGGAGGAGTTCCACCGCCTGCGGGACGAAGCGGAACTGAAGGGGGACAACCCGGTGGACGTCCCTTACGACGGGGCCTATGACCGCACCACCACCGGTGAACCACTGGCGACGATCACCACCGGCGGACGGACCTACGCCTACGTGGGGTATTCTGTCGACGGCGGCACCTACTACCCAAGCACAGTGTCGGCCACCCCAACCACCCCCATCACGGGCGTGACCGCCGACGGCAGGAAGATCACCTACTACTACGAGGCCTACTATGTCACCGAGGAGTTCCGCCTCTGGACGAACCCTGCGGGGACTCCGCTGAAGCCGGACAATGACGTGAGCGTCCCGCACGGCGGGGACTATGTCCGCAGCACCACCGGCGCCCCGCCGGCGTCGCTTCCCGGTCCCGGCGGCCAGACCTACTACTACGTGGGGTATGACCTCAACGACGGAACCGGCCCGAAGCTGGGCAACGCGGCGGCGGCACCCATCACCAACGTGACCACCGAGGGCAAGAAGATCACCTACCTCTACGGGGTTGCCGCCTGCGTGACGGAGGAATTCCGCCTCTGGGGCGACCGCGGGACCTATGTGGATGACGACAACCCGGTGCCCATCCTGTTCGGCGGGGATTATGACCGCAGCCTCACCGGCGCCCCCCCGGCGACGATCACCGCCCCCGACGGCAAGACCTATGTCTACGTGGGGTACGACCTCTACGACGGCGAGGGCCCCCAACTGGGCGACGCACCGGACACCCCCTTCGAAAACGTGGTTACCGACGATCAAATAATCACCTACTACTACCAGCTGCAGGAGCAGGTCCAGACCATAGCCCTGCACATCCGCCAGGTCGTCATCGACCCGCTCAGCGAAGTACAGCTTCCGGTGATGGGGTACTACACCCTGGAAAACGGCGGCGATACCCTGCCCCTGACCAGCGACAGCGTAAGCCCTGGCTACCTATTCACGGATTACACCCTGATTCCCGGTGACGATTTGTTCTACTATCTCACCGATATCATCCCGCAGTACTACGAGTTCCTCGGCCATTTCCAGAATGACGGGGATACGGCGGCAGCCGGGCATGACATCCCCACGGTGTGGGCCTCCCCCGGCAACGGGTTCATCGAGCTCGACTACAGCGAGACGGGCGAGATATGGGTCACGGTCTATATCACCCCCAGGGGCACGCCGGGCAAGAACCAAGTCTCCGTGGAGACCAACAGGTTCGGTACCGTGTATGATGGCGAGCCGCCGATCGAGTTCAACTATCTCTCCAGCATCACGGCGATCGAAAACAGCGAGAAGCTGCGTCACGCGAACATCGTGCTGTGCCTGGACATGTCCTCGAGCATGCAGGATGCGAACATCCTGGGTGAGGCCATCACCGCGGCGGACATTTTCATCCGGCAGGTTTTTGCGGCCGCCCCAGTGGATATCTCTCTCAACCTGATCACCTATAACTACACAGCGACGAACAGGGGCACGGTGGACGAAAACGATTATTGGGATATGCTTGAACTCTTTAATCCGTCCAATCCTGCGCGCCTCAAAACCAGCGACGCGGCCGCGGGCACCAATATGGCCGCCACCCTGGACATGGCGTACAGGAATCTCTACGACGAAGTGGATGGCTTGGCTGTGAATTTCCCGTGGCGGAACAACTACGTCATCTTCATCGGCGACGGCAGGGCCTCCAACAACAACACGACCTATCAGCATGTCGCCGACGCCAGCCCGTGCACAGGCGACCCCGGGGTTAAGCAGACACTGATCGACATAGGGCATTTCACCGAGCCTATCTGTACCACCTGGTGCACCAATCCCGCCCATCAGAACCCTCCGTACTGGGATTATCGCAATATGAGGTATTATGAGGATGCCTTGGATGGGCTTTTGGCCACAGCCGTCGACATCAAGCAATCCGCCAAAATCTATGGGATGTTTTTCGGAGAGGACAAACTGCTCTACGCCGGGGCTCCGGAGTATATCCAGCTTGGCATGGATATTATAAAACAGATGTCCAGCTGGACATTGGGCGATCCTGGTTATTACTACGAGGCGACCGAGGAGAGCCCCTCGGGAACGCTTGCCGCTGAGTTGCTGAGCATCCTCCACGATATGGCGCGTCCGTGGGAGCGGGCGGTGGCGGCCACGGACGGGATCGTTACCATCGACCTGCTGCACCCGCTGGATACGACCAAGCCGGTGACCATCACGGTGAACGGCGGCACGCCGGTAAGCTACATGGCCGGCAGCTTCCCGCTCATCCTGATATACAATCCGGGCGCCAAGCAACTGATCTTTGACGTGACCAGCTACCCAAAAACCGCGGACATCGTGATTGAATACTGGATACGCAAAATGATCTTGGTATAACACAAGATAGGAGAGACCTTTCCATGCCAAAAACAAAAGCCAACCCGTTCCACAGGGCGCTTGCAATTTTGCTGACAGCGGCGCTGACGCTGACGGCAGCCATCGTCTTTGCGCCGATACAGGCCAGCGCCGCGTCGGCGTCGTCGCTGGCGACGGAACTCAACGGCTGGAATGGCGGCGGCACCGGCTCGCTCTATGCATCGTCAAGCGGAAACACCGTGACCGTGACAGGCACGGTCAGCAATACCACAAATAATTTAGCGGGCTCGCTCACTTTGATTATCGACGCCGGCGTAACGGTGAGATGGCGGGCAAATCTTACCACAAGCAATTATCTTGGCGCGCTATCCATATATGGTCCGGGTGATTTTGTTGTTGAATCGGGCAGCATCACGAACAACTATTCCGGCGCAACCGGTATCTTTCAGCAGAGCGGCCGCCTGATCGTTTCCGGCGGCACAATTTCCGGCAGCGGCGACAGCGCACATTCGACGATCTATATACAGCAGGGCTGTACCACCCTGATATCCGGCGGAAACATTTCAAATCAAAGCACCTCCGCCGAGTCTGTCATAACCGCCGGAAGCGACTCAGTCGCCGTGATTACCGGAGGAACGATTTCGGCCGCGTCGTCAACCCGCCCCGCACTCTACCGCAACGGCAGCGGGACGCCTTCTGTGATCGTATACACTTCTTCCGCCACAATCACGGGAACAAAAACAGTCGCAGCCTCCGCACGGGGGCTGATTGCGGAGATAACGGCGGCCGAGCCGCTGCCGCAGGCGAATGTCGGCACCACGACGGGCATAACGGCGGCGGCGAACGGGACCCCTGCCGCAACGTTCCAATGGGTCAACAATGGCAACAGGGCCGACGTCGAGGTGGCGTTTACCGGCGGCTCGGGGCCGGTGACATTGACGGTGCCCCTGCGGTGGGCAATCGCGAATGTCACGCCTGCCATCAGCATCGATACGCAGCCAACGGCAACAACCACGTTTACCTATGGCGCGATCACCGGTTCGCTCTCCGTGGTCGCGAGCGCCACCCCAAGCGCGGCGCTCACGTATCAATGGTACAGCAACACAACCAACAGCACCTCGGGCGGCACGCTGATCGGCGGCGCGAACACGGACAGCCTCACCATACCGACCGCTTTGACGGCCGGATCTTATTACTATTACTGCGAGATCACCGCGTTGGGCGCGACGACCGTACGCTCCTCCGTGGCACGGGTGAATGTGAACCCCACGATTACCGCCTCGGTCACACAATCTCCAAACCCGCTCAAGGCGGGGGTGCCGGGGACGATCACCGTGACATACACGCTCACAGGCGGTACATACGCCTCGTCAGTATCAGGCTTTGGCGTGACAAACCTGCCCGCCGGAATGACGGCTGCGGCGCCGGTCAGGGGGGCGAGTGGCACCGTTGCCACGGTTACAGTCACGGGGACGCCCACAAGTGTGAGGGCGACGGTCAGCGCCGCGGCGTCCGTCGCCGCAAGCCAGGTGCAAAACGCACCCAACGCAATCAGTGTCACGAATGCCACGCTTGATATTTCCATGATCAAGGGCGACGGCGCGGCGGTCAGCGGGCCGCCGACCGCACAGAGCGTCGGTGTGAACAGCATCACCGTGAACGCCTTGACCAACGCCGGCGGAACCGGCCAATCGGTGCATTACGCCATCAGCCAGACAGGCGGCTTGGCCGGCGCCGCGCTGGAGGACTTGGCCTGGGGGACGGTAAGGGCCTTCAGCGGGCTTGATGCGGAGACCACCTATTATGTCTATGCCCGCACGGCGGATAACACAAGCTATAACGCGGGCCCGGCGCAGAGCGCGGCGATCACAACGGCGAGCCCGTTTTCCATCGCGGTGACGGCGCAGGGGCTGGACGACCTCTGTGCGGGGCAGGCGGTTGCAGGCAGCGTCCTGTATACGCTCACAGGCGGCACATACGCAGGTGCAATCACCCCCGGCAACTTTGCGGTGTCCGGCCTTCCGGCGGGATTGTCCGCGGGACCGGCGGTCCGGACCGGCGATATCGTCGTGACAGTTCCAATCACAGGGGCGCCCACAACGGTGAACGCAAGCGCAGTGACCCTCACAACGCCAAGCAGCATTCCCGCGGCCAACATCACGGGCGCCATCCTTGCCGTCGCGCCCTCCGGTACTGTCACGGCTGGCCCGGTAAAAAAGACCGGCGTGAGCGCGAGCATCACCTTCGCCCCCGGCGCGAAGACCTATACGGGCGGCGAGCTTGACTGCGCAACCGCAGCCGTGAGCGGCATCACGGCGGGCCTGAACCCCTTGTGGACGTATACCTATGCCCCGGCGGGGGCAGGTGCTTCCCTCGGCACGAACGGCAAGCCCCTGACGGCGGGCACATACAATGTGACGGCAAGCTATGAGGACGACTACAACACCGGCACGGCGTCCGGGGTGTTTACGGTGAACAAAAAGGAGTTGACCGTCAGCCTGGCGGTCAACAACAAGCCCTATGACGGGCTGAACACCGCCACCTACACCGGTGTGCCCTCCCTCGTCGGCGTCGCCCCGAGCGATACGGTGAATCTGACAGCCGGCATGCCCACTTTCAGCAGCATCACGGTCAACAACGATATCCTCATCAATTTCACGGCGTTTTCCATCGGCGGCGCGGACGCGGCCAACTATACCCTGACCCAACCCACAGGCATCACGGCGAACATCATCGCGGGCTTCACGCCGGTCTATAATACGCATTACACGCTGTCCGCGCCAGACGGGGACGACGGCTGGTTCCGTGTGGGCAATTTTGTGATCACGGCTCCGGCCGGATATCTGGTCAGCGTAAGCGGCACCGATGCGGGACCGTGGCAGAGCAGCCTGACCTATACGGGTGAAACAAATGCCGGCAGCGTCACCTTTTATATGAGGAACGCGGCCACCTTCGAGATCTCCCAGCCGGTCACGGTGAGCTATAAGATCGACCGCACCGCCCCCACCGGCGGGATCGCCGTCAAATCCAACGGTTGGACGGCCTTCCTGAACACCATCACCTTCGGCCTGTTCTTTAAGAACACGGTGGATGTGACTATCACCGCCGCCGACACAGGCTCCGGCGTGAAAACGGTGAAGTATGTCGTGTCCGATACGACGGCCTACCTCAACCCTGCCCAAGTCAGGGCGCTGGAAGGCTGGACGGAAATCGAAAGCGGTGGCACATTCAGCCTTCCCGCCAATTGGAAGGGCGTCATTTACGCGGACTTTGTCGACAACGCGGGCAATGGGCTGACAATCAGTTCGGATGGCATCGTGGTATACACCGACAGCGCGCAGGACACGGCGAGCATCGGTTTTACGAAAACCTCAACAACAGATGTGACGGCGGACGTGACGCTGAACGGCAATACCATCGCCAAGATCATGAACGGCGCGGCCACGCTCGCAGGAGGGACGGATTATACCGTTTTGGACGGCACGATCACCTTCAAGGCGGCGTATCTAGATGGCCTGGCGGCGGGCGATTATACGCTGACGGTCCACTATAGCCCGCTGGGCGAGGCCTATGTTGACGATGACGGCAACGACGCGCCGGATACGACAACCATCGCTCTGGCGGTCAGCAAGGCCAGCCAGGCCCCCCTCGCCATCACCGACCCCGGTGCGAAGACCTACGGCGATGCCAACTTCCAGCTGGCGGCCACAGGCGGCAGCAGCGGCGGCGCGGTCACCTATGCGTTTGTGTCCGGCTCCGGCAGCGTGACAGGCGGCGGCATGGTGACGATCGCCGGCGCGGGCAGCATCGTCGTAAAGGCGACCATGGCGGGCGACGGCAGCTATAACCCCGTGACGAGCGGGGAGCTCACCATCGCGGTGAACAGGGCTATCCCGCCCGTTGACTGGCCCGCCGGGCTGACTGCAACCTACGGGCAGGTGCTTTCGGATATCTCGCTGGACGGGTTCATCAATACCCCGGCGGGCACGTTCACCTGGACGGCGCCCACCGACGCAGTCGGTACCGTTGGGGCCCGGGCGCACAACATGATCTTTGCGCCGGATGACGACGCGAATTATGTGGCGCAGGCGAACGACGTGACGGTTGTGGTGAGCGCCACCGTGATCACAGGCGTGGCAATCACCGTCACGGCCCCAGTCACGGGCAAGGCGCCCGACAGCACCGCGAACGGCACGGGCAATTTCTCTGTCGGTACCGTGTCGTGGATGCCGGGCGACAGCCCCTTCAAGGGCAGCACGCAGTACACCGCTGAGGTCACGCTGACCGCGGATGCGAATTACACCTTTACCGGCATGGCGGAGGCCTCCATCAACGGAAACGCGGCCGCCGCGGACAACAACGGCACATCGGTCACGCTGTCCTACCGGTTCGAGGCCACATGCCCGACCGGCGGCATCAAGCGCGAAAACATCTGGTGGCGGCAGCTCCTGCACATCATCACCTTCGGCATCTTCTGGAGCGATTTTCAGCAGGTGACCATCCTGCCTGACGACCCGAACGTCACGGCGGAATACTTTATCGGCCCCAAAGGCATGACAGAGGCACAGCTGGCGAGTGCCGAGTGGCAGCCCTACGGCGCGCCGTTCCGCTTTCATCCGCCCCTCTTTTCCGCAAAGGTGGTCTATGCCCGGTTGGCGGACGGGGCCGGGCACACGGCGATCATTTCAAAATAACGTGACGCAGACAACGCCCAGCGAAAAAACACCAGACCATGCGTCTGGTATTTTTTTCATTCCAATGGCATATCCATGATCCGAAAGGAAGGAGAGGATCGCTGTGACACTGGCAGCGCTCGACACCATGCGCAACACAACCGAAATCGACCGGACAAAGCTGGTCGACATCCAGTCCGTAAAGATAGACCCGGCGTTGACGGCAGCCCAGCGGACAGAACAATACCTCGAACAGATCAAGAACCCCTACTGTTTTTTGTGCGGCGGATCGATGGTCCGCGTGAGCTTCGATGCCAACGGAGGCGACCTCCAGACCCGGCTGAAAAACTTTTTTGTCAGTTGCAAAAAAGCTTGATGTACAGGGGAAGGAGTGTGGCCAATGGCACGGATCAGCAGGGACGCGGCGGCGGCCCAAAAGGCCATGCGGACGGTTTGGCTGGTGGCGATCTACATCCGGCTGTCGCGGGAGGACGGCAACGACGAGAGCTACAGCGTGACCAACCAGCGCCAGCGGCTTATGGCCTGGTTTGAGGCCCATGCCCCCGAGGAATCCATGGAGCTGGTGGACGTCTATGTCGACGACGGCTATACGGGCACCGACAGCCAGCGCGACGGCTTCCAGCGCATGCTGTGCGACCTGGACGGGGGCAGGATCAACTGCATCATCGTCAAGGACCTCTCCCGCCTGAGCCGCAACGACTGGGAGTGCAAGCGTTACCTGCAGCACCTGTTCGTGGTGAAGGACGTGCGCTTCATCTCCCTGGAGCTCCCCCGCCTGGACAGCTACAGGCGGCCCGACGAGATCTACGACCTGGGCGTGACCATGCAGAGCGCCTACAACGAGAACCACTGCCGGGAGACCTCCATCAAGGTGCGCGGGACCTTCAACGCCAAGCGCAAGGCCGGCGAATTCATCGGCGCCTTCGCACCCTACGGCTACCAGAAGGACCCCGCCGACAGGCATCGCCTCATCGTCGACCCCGAGGCCGCGCAGGTCGTCCGCGATATTTTCCACTGGTTTGTCCGCGAGGGCATGAGCAAAAATGGCATTGTGAAGAAGCTCGCCGAGCTGGGCATCCCGTGCCCCACGGCCTACAAGCGGCAAAATGGGATGCAGTACAACAACCCAACTCTCGTGGGCGAGCCGCTGTGGTCAACGCGGGGGATCACCTCGATCCTCACAAACCGGATGTACCTGGGCCACATGGTGCAGGGCAAGCAGAGGGTGAAAAGCTACAAGGTACATACCCGCGTTGCAATCCCGGAGGATGAGTGGTTCGTTGTGGAAAACACCCACGAGGCCGTCATCGACGAGGACACCTTCAACATGGCGCAGGACTTGATGGCGCGCGACACCCGCACGCCGCCGAAAACCGGCAACCTGTATCCCTTCTCAGGCTTCCTGCGCTGCGCAGACTGCGGCAAGGCCATGGTGCGCAGGTCGACGCAAAACCGGGTTTACTACGCCTGCAAAACCAATCAGGCCACCGGCCTGTGTACCCGGCACTCCATCCGGCATGAAAAACTGGAGGGCGCCGTGCTTGCGGCCATGCAGGCGCAGGTCGACCTGATCGACGGCCTGGTGGAATTGATTGAAGAGATCAACGGCGCTCCTGCCGCCCGCACGGTATCCAAGCGGCTCGAATCCTCGCTTAAATCACGCAGGCAGGAGCTTGACCGTGCAAACGCCATCCACACCGGCCTCTTCATGGACTGGAAGAACGGTGATATCACCCGCGAGGAATACCATCGCCTGAAGCGGGAGCTCGAGGAAAAGGAGGCGCGGCTCGGACAGGACATCGCGCGCCTGGAAGAGGAAAGCCGGGACATGGCGCAGGGCGTGACCTCAAGCAACCCTTGCTTCGATTCGTTCCGCAGGCATCGAAACATCACCGAGCTCAACCGGGGGATCGTCACGGAGTTGATCAAGGCCATCCACATCCACGAGAGCGGGGATATGGACATCGACTTCACCTTCGCAGACCAATACCGGCGTGTCATAATATGCTGAAGCCCGAGGGCCCGCCCGGGCACCCGGGCTGCCCCGGCCCAGCAGGCCCGGTAGGGGAGTACTGCGAGGCGGCCTATGGCGGGCTGTTCAACACAGTGTCGGGCGAATTCTGCACCGAGCCGGGCGAGATCATCGCCATGACCTTCTCCGACGGCTTCCCGGCTGCGGGCATGTACTACGACGGCAACCACTCGGTGGTGCTTGAGCGCGACGGCGTGTATGAGATCCAGTACGCCCTGCGCGCCGACAGCAAGGGCTGCGCGCAGCTGTGCCTCGCCATCACCAACGACGGCGCGATGATCCCCTGCAGCAAGATTTGCGAGCAGGTGGCCTGCAACAGCGGCATTGCGGTCTCCGGCGTGGCAGTGACCGAGGCCCGCGCGGGCGCGCACCTGCACTTCATCACCTATGGCGAGGACGATGGCTGCTTCATGCTGCACGAGGGCGTCAACCTCATGATGTATGTCAAGAGGCTCGCAGAGCTGCCGGAGTGCCGCTGGGAAGCGTAGAAAGGGCAAAAATACAAAACCGCCGCAGTTCCCTGCGGCGGCTGTTTGTTTTGTGAAAGTCTTACGCGTTGATCCCGATGACCACGCCCGAGCCCACGGTGTGGCCGCCCTCGCGGATGGCGAAGCGCAGGCCCTCTTCGATGGCGATGGGGGTGATCAGCTCCACGCTTATCTCCACATTGTCGCCGGGCATGCACATCTCGATGCCCTCGGGCAGGGTGATGACGCCGGTCACGTCGGTGGTGCGGAAATAGAACTGCGGGCGGTAGTTGGAGAAGAAGGGCTTGTGGCGCCCGCCCTCGTCCTTGGTCAGCACGTACACCTGGCCGCGGAACTTGGTGTGCGGGGTGATGGAGCCGGGCTTAGCCAGAACCTGGCCGCGCTCGATGTCCTTGCGCTGCACGCCGCGCAGCAGCGCGCCGGCGTTGTCACCCGCCTCGGCGTAGTCGAGGGTCTTGTGGAACATCTCCAGCCCGGTGACCACGACCTTGCGCTTCTCCTCGGTGAGGCCCACGATTTCCACTTCGTCGCCGGTCTTGATCTTGCCGCGCTCCACTCTGCCGGTGGCCACGGTGCCGCGCCCGGTGATGGTGAACACGTCCTCGACGGCCATCAGGAAGGGCAGGTCGGCCTTGCGGTCGGGGGTGGCGATGTAGCTGTCCACCGCATCCATGAGCTCCCAGATGCTGGCCAGCTCGGGGGCGTCCATGTCGCCGCCGTCATAGTTGAGGGCCTCCAGGGCGCTGCCGCGGATGACGGGGATGTCGTCGCCCGGGAACTCCTGCTCGGTGAGGGCCTCGCGGATCTCCATCTCGACCAGATCGAGCATTTCGCCAGTGGGGTCCTCCTCCAGCACCTGGTCGATCTTGTTCATATACACCACGATGTAGGGCACGCCCACCTGGCGGGCCAGCAGCAGATGCTCGCGGGTCTGGGCCATGGGGCCGTCCGTGGCGGCGATGACGATGATCGCGCCATCCATCTGCGCCGCGCCGGTGATCATGTTCTTGATATAGTCGGCGTGGCCGGGGCAGTCGACGTGGGCGTAGTGGCGCGAATCCGTCTCGTACTCCACGTGGGAGGTGTTGATGGTGATGCCGCGCTCCTTCTCCTCGGGCGCCTTGTCGATGCTGGCGTAGTCGGTGAAGCTGGCCTGGCCCTTCATGGCCAATGCCTTGGTGATCGCTGCGGTCAGCGTGGTCTTGCCGTGGTCCACGTGGCCGATGGTGCCGATATTGACGTGGGGTTTGGTGCGCTCAAACTTTTGCTTTCCCATGAAGAGTTCCTCCTTGAAATGTCACAGTGAAAATTATCTTATCTATTGTAGCAGATTTGCAAATGAAATGCAAGAGGTTATCCAAATAATTTTTCCAAACAAAAAGCTTTCTAGCCAAAAAGCTTTTTGTTGCTCATAATGCCGTCGGCCAGGCTTTTCGGCACCTGGGTGTAGTGGCTGGGCTCCATCACGTATTGGCCGCGGCCCTGGGTGCGCGAGCGCAGAGAGGTGGCGTAGCCAAACATGTTGGAGAGCGGCACCTGTGCCTCGATCTGCGCGGTGCCGGGGCGGGTCTCGGTGTGCTGGATGGCGCCGCGGCGGCCGTTGAGGTCGCCCAGGACGTCGCCCATGTACTCCTCGGGTACGGTGACAGTTACCTTCATGATGGGCTCCATCAGCACGGGGGCGGCCTGCTTCATGGCGTCCTTGAAGGCCATGGACCCGCAGATCTTGAAGGCCATCTCGCTGGAGTCCACCTCGTGGTAGCTGCCGTCGTAGATGGTGGCCTTGACGTCCACCACGTTGTAGCCCGCCAGCACGCCGGAGAGCATCGCGCCCTTGACGCCGGCCTCCACCGCGGGGATATACTCCTTGGGCACCACGCCGCCCACGACCTTGCTCTCGAACT
>Ga0123353_10002269_pt1 | contig 23830 bp, 14 predicted proteins | sample TergutLab28metaG_3_FD_92763 | JGI IMG/M metagenome (GOLD analysis project Ga0123353, IMG submission 92763) | Labiotermes labralis P3 segment gut microbial communities from Petit-Saut dam, French Guiana - Lab288 P3 | ecosystem: Host-associated > Arthropoda: Insects > Digestive system > Gut ... | reverse complement strand
CCAACAAATTTCAGCAGGAGAAAACAGGGTTAAGCAAAAAGAAACTGTTTTAAACCAAAAATTAGAAGAGGTTAACAGAAAAAATCAAGAAACTGCTACATTAAAAGAAGAATTAACCAAAAAGATTGAAGCAAACAAGCAAAGGCAGTCGGAACTTGACAAGCAAACGGCTGTTCAAAAAGCCAAATTAGAATCGATAGCAGAGCTTACCTCACAGCAAGCTAAAGAACAGCTAATCAGTTTAATGCAGGAAGAAGCAAAAGCCGACGCCATGGTGTTAATCAGCGAAACTATTAATGAAGCAAAAAACACTGCCGCTGCAGAAGCCAAAAAGATTGTGATAAAGTCGGTGCAACGCTTGGGCGTAGAAGCTGCTTTGGAAAATGCAGTTTCGGTGTTTAATATTGAAAATGAAGAGATGAAAGGACGTATTATCGGGCGCGAAGGGCGCAATATTCGTTCATTAGAGAGTATCTGTGGCGTTGACATTATTATTGACGACTCGCCCGATGCAATCCTGATTTCCAGTTTTGACCCTATTCGCCGCGAAATTGCACGTCAATCGTTAGTAAAATTGGTATCCGACGGGCGTATCCACCCTGCGCGTATTGAAGAAGTGGTAGCAAAAACAAAGAAAAATATTGAGCAGGAGATTGCCGAAATTGGCAAACGTACCTGCATTGATTTGGGCATACACAATCTTCCCAACGACTTGATGCGCATTGTGGGAAAAATGCGTTACCGCTCTTCTTACGGACAAAATCTGTTGCAACATGCAAAAGAGGTGGCAAATCTATGTGCCATTATGGCAGCCGAGTTAGGATTAAATCCGAAAATAGCCAAACGCGCCGGATTGTTGCACGATATAGGGAAAGTGCCTGATATTGAATCGGATCTTCCACACGCAGTACTGGGAGCCAAATTGGCAGAGCAATTTAAAGAGCGTCCCGAAATTATCAATGCTATTGGTGCTCACCACGATGAAATGGAGATGGACAACCTTTATGCACCGTTAGTGCAAGTGTGTGATGCGATTTCAGGGGCAAGACCGGGTGCACGTCGCGAAGTAATAGAAGCATATACCAAGCGTTTGCAGGATTTGGAAAATATTGCATTGACCTACCCTGGCGTTATCAAAACATTTGCAATTCAAGCAGGGAGAGAACTTCGTGTAATTGTTGGTGCCGAAAAAGTTACCGATGAACAGGCTACCCAAATTTCTTTCGACCTTTCTAAAAAAATTCAAAATGAGATGACCTATCCTGGACAAATTAAGATAACAGTAATTAGAGAGACAAGATCGGTAAATTTTGCGAGATAACATGAGTGCAAGAAAAATACTCTGTTTTTCTATTATTGTTCTATATGCTTCTTATATTGTGGTGGCACAAAATGATACCACTAAAACTGTTTCTTTAGAACAAGTAGAAGTTTCTGCGTCGGAAATTATCAGCAAAGATTTGTTAGAGCAATATGTTCCTTTTTCTAGGATAGAAACGTTAGAATTAAGTAGAGGAGTGGCAATTTCATTAGACGATGCTATTAATACAAATATCCCCGGAATTTTCATGGAAAGGCGCACTTTTTCGGGTGGTCAGCAGTTCAATGTGCGTGGTTATGGTAATGGAATAAATGCCAATGGGAACTCAAATAATTTCGACTCACAGGGAATAAAAATCTATTTGAACGGCATCCCTATTACAGATGCCGAAGGTGTTTCTGTAATGGATGATATTGATTTCGGCTCAATGGAAAAAGTAGAGGTGAACAAGGGACCCTCCGGAACGCTCTATGGATTGGCTATTGCCGGTGTAGTGAAACTGCAAACCATTCAGCCAAAAAATGATGAAGCTTATGTCAAGCAAGATTTTACGGGCGGCAGTTATGGCTTGTTTAGATCCACCACTACTGTTGCTGCAGGTGGCGAAAAATCTTCAATATTAGCAAACTATGGGCACCAACAATTCGACGGGTTTATGCCTCACACACAATCTAAAAAAGATTTCTGTAATGTAATTGGAAATATAACGATCAGTAAACGACAATGTTTAAATACATATTTGGGCTATACCCAAGGACGAGATAATCGCAATGGAGAACTTACAGTTGAGCAATATGAAACCAAAGATTATTCGGGTGACCCAGCCTACATTAAAAACGATGCCCATTCCGAAATTAAAGTGTTCAGGGCTGGTGTAGAGCACACTTTTAACTTTGGCAAACATTTTTCAAACTCAACTTCAATTTTTGGGCAAAGTCAAGTGCTGGATCAAAGTTCTTCAGGAGGCGGTTGGACAGATAAAAATATGCTAAATTTCGGATTTAGAAGCGTTTTAAATATGAAGTTTACACTCTCTAAATCAAAAAATATTGAATTCTCAGGTATTGCAGGTGTAGAATTGCAAAAGATGAATGGCTCGTCTATTAGCTATTTTATGGGAACAGACAGCACAAATCCAAATGCGCCTTACGATATTCCTACTACTATAAGAAGCAATCAACTACTGAGCAACTTAAACTACTCTTATTTTACCCAATGGAGATTAGGCTTACCCAAAGGGTTCTCTATTATTGCCGGTATTGGAATCAGTAATCAGTCGCTGCAACTTACCAACAGATTATGGGCATTAACTAACAATCATCTAGGCAACGAAGTACCTAAAATTTATGCAAAGGATTACAATTTCTTACCCTCTCCAAGTGTTTCTATTCACAAAATGTTTGGAAAGGTTGCAACTGCTTACCTCTCGTATTCAATGGGGTACAAAGCTCCGGTAACTTCCAATCTGCTCATTTCCGCAACCAATGAAGTAAATACTGGCTTGAAACCCGAAAGGGGTCAACAAATAGAATTAGGTACGAAAGGCAATTTTCTTACAGGTAGCTTAGTCTATTCAGTTGCTGTTTTCTATGCACAATTTACCCAGAAATTCGCTCCCGTTGTAGTTTGGGACTCTATCCCAAGTATTAGTATCCATTACACTTATATCATCAATGCAGGAACAACCAACAATTTGGGCGTAGAATGTGAAGTAAGCTATAAAATCATTGAATCTCAAACAAAATTTATGAAGTTGTTACGCCCTTTTGCCAATCTTACTTATTCTTTTTACAGATATGGAGACTATGAATTTCAAATGAAACAAAACGACTCTACTTTTGTTATTGAAAACTACAAAGGCATTCAAGTGGCGGGAGTATCGCCGTGGGTATTTAATATTGGAATAGACGTTAATACTAAAATCGGGTTGTATGCAAATATTAACTATGGCTATCGTGCTGCAATGACAATTACTGTGGATGGATCGGAAAAGGCGCATCCGTTTGGATTATTGAATATGAAAATCGGTTACCTGAAAAGTTTTAAAAGACTTGAAATAAACCTGTTTGCAGGCGCAAATAATATGACCTGCACACAGTATTACACTATGGCAATGATTGATCACATGCCGGAGCCTTATATTCCGGGACCCGATAAAATTAATTTTTATGGAGGAGTTGGAGCGAGGTATTATTTTAGATAACCAGTGAAAAGTGAGAAATTTAAAATGTAAAAACCAAAATTAAGAAATATTTATGAATAAATTATGAATTAAATAAAAAAAAATGAAAAAGAAAAACTTACAATTAGCACTTATCACATCTATTATTTTTTTTAATTTTCCAAAAATAATTCTTGCAGAAGAAGGTGATGTTTTGTGGAAGAAGAATTTTGGAGGAAATCGGAATGACTACTTTACAGATGTAACTGCTGTATCCGATGGCATTGTTGCGGTGGGTTACTCTGACTTCAATTCTTTTGGCAATGGCGATTGGGAAACTGTTATAGGGAAAGGCAACTTAGATGCCATTATCGTTAAATATGACAATCTTGGAAATGTGTTGTGGAAGAATAATTTTGGTGGGTCTGGTGCCGATTGCTTTGAATCAGTTGCTACTGTATTCGATGGCGTTGTTGCGGTGGGTTATTCTGATTTTACCTCTTTTGAAAATGGCGATTGGGTAGGGTTTGAAAGAAAAGGGATTCAAGATGCCATTATTGTTAAATTTGACAATGAAGGTAATGTTTTATGGAAGCATAATTTTGGAGGAAAAAGTTCAGGTTATAGCAGTTTCCATTCTGTTGACTTGCTTTTAGATGGGATAATTGCAGTTGGATATTCTAATGGTTTTGGTGCAGGAGATTTGGAAGATGTTTTAGGAAAAGGAAGTGATGATGCTATAGTAGTAAAGTATGATATTGAAGGCAATATTGTATGGAAAACGAATTTCGGAGGTGCTGATATAGATAAGTTCTTTTCTGTAACTGTTGAAAATGACAGCATTGTAGCAGTGGGCGTATCTTTTTCCGGTTCTTTTGAGAATGGTGATTGGGAAGCAGACACTTGTTGGGGTGGAAAAGATGCCATAATGGTAAAATTTGATCCTGATGGTAAGATAGTATGGAAACGAAATTTCGGTGGAAGCAGTGACGATTTTTTTTATTCGGTAACAACAGTATCTAATGGTATTATTGCCGCAGGTATTTCTTTTCCAAACTCTTTTGGAACAGGTAATTGGAAAATGGATACGTGCAGAGGTTGGGAAGACGCCATTATAGTAAAGTATGACAGCGAAGGTAATATAGTGTGGAAAAAGAATTTTGGTGGTGCCGGTTGGGATTGTTTCAATGCTTTAACAAGAGTAACTGATGGTATTATTGCAGTAGGAAGTTCCGATGGTTTTAACTCAGGTGATTGGAAAGATTTTGAAGGAAATGGAAGTAAAGATGCAATTATTGTAATGTTTGACAACAATGGAAATGTATTGTGGAAAAAGAACTTCGGTGGAAGTGATGTAGATGTATACAGTTCTGTAATATATATAACTAATATGAATTCTAATGCTATTGAATGGGCAACTAAAAGTGATATAGTCGCTGTTGGGTGCGCAAATTTTGCTTCTTTCAAAACCGGAGATTGGATTGCTATTAATGGAAAAGGCTGGGAAGATGCTATTATAGTTAAATACGCGGATGTTAGCGTTGGAATTATGGAACAACGGAAAGAGGTGGAAAAAATTAAAGTTTGCCCAAACCCAACAACCGGAGAATTGAGAATTGAGACTGGAGAATGGAAAGTGGAGAATCTGGAACTTTTTGATGTTTACGGTAGGAAAATATATTCTATATCCTTCACGCAGCATTCCTCACTTCTCTCTATCAATATTTCGCATTTGCGGGCTGGGGTTTATTTTTTAAAAGTGAATAATAGAGTGGTGAGGGTGGTAAAATGGTAGCAATGACTATTACTCACTATTTAAAAAACTATATTTAATTCATCATTTCCGAATAAATTTTTACTGCCTCTGCCAAACACTCCATCGCTTCTTTCAAATCACTGACATTGAGCACATAACTGATACGTACTTCATTTTTCACAGGGGCAGGTTGGGAGTAGAATCCGGTAGCTGGTGCCAACATTACTGTTTTACCTTTATAACTGAACGATTCTAACAGCCATTGGCAAAAATTGTCTGCATCGTCAATGGGTAGGCTTGCAGTTGCATAGAATGCTCCTTTGGGATTAGGACAGAAACAACCGGGTATCTTGTTAATGGCTTCCACTACACAATTTCTACGCGCCTCATAGTCGCAAACCACTTCGTCGAAATAGGATTGTGGGGTGTCGCAGGCAGCCTCTCCAAGAATTTGTCCGTACGAAGGTGGGCTTAATCGTGCTTGAGCAAACTTCATGGCAGTAGATAAAACCTCTTTGTTTTTAGTTATGAAAGCCCCCACGCGCACACCGCAAGCACTGTAACGTTTGGATACAGAATCTAATAATACAACATGTTGGATAATATTGTGGAGATCCATAACAGAAAAATGTTTCTCACCATCGTAGCAAAACTCTCTGTAAACTTCATCGGCAAACAGGTAGAGGTCGAACTTTTTTGCCAAAACTCCCAATTTTTCAATTTCCTCTTTCGAATACAAATATCCGGTAGGATTGTTGGGGTTACAAATCATGATTGCTTTTGTTTTTGGCGTAATAATTTTTTCAAACTCTTCTATTTCCGGCAGTGCAAACCCTGTTTTAATAGAAGAAACTATAGGCTTAACTTTTACGCCGCAAGAGATGGCAAAACCATTGTAGTTAGCATAAAACGGCTCAGGGATAATTACTTCGTCGTCAGGGTCTAAACAACTGTTAAAAGCAAAAAGAATAGCTTCTGAACCGCCGTTAGTGATGATAATATCGTCTGGAGTAAGTTCAATTCCAACACTTTTGTAATATTCTACTAACTTTTTGCGGTAGCTTAGGTTACCGGCAGAGTGGCTGTACTCAATTACCTTTAAAGTGTTGTTTTTTACGGCATCTAATGCACATTGAGGGGTACCTATATCGGGTTGCCCGATATTCAGGTGAAAGACTTTAATGCCACGTTGTTTTGCAGCATCTGCAAAGGGTACCAGTTTTCGGATAGGCGAAGGGGGCATTTCTAACCCTTTCTTTGAAATTTTTGGCATAAATTAATAATGGTTAATGATTAATGATTAGTTATTAGTTATTAATATTTTATATGTTAAATTTTCAGTTACTAGTTTTCAGTTTTTAGTTCATCATTAACCATTAATCATTAACCATTAATTACTAATCACTAACATCAATCTCATCTCTCAGTCTTTCCATAATAAATTGCCGGCGCTCATCGTCATTTTTCCCCATAAAAAAATCAAGCAGGGTGTTGATATTTGTTTTTTTATCTAAAACCACAGGGTCAACACGCATGTTGGATCCAATAAAATTTTTAAACTCTTTTGAACCAATTTCTCCAAGTCCTTTAAAACGTGTTATTTCAGGCTTTTGTCCCAATTTTTTTATGGCATTCGCTTTTTCTTCATTAGAGTAACAATAGATTGTTTCATGTTTGCTTCTTACTCTAAATAAAGGTGTTTGAAGAATATATACATGCCCTGCCTTTATCAGATCGGGAAAATATTTTAAGAAAAAAGTTAGCAAGAGAGAACGAATATGCATTCCATCATTGTCGGCATCAGTTGCAATAATGATATTGTTATATCGTAATCCATCTAATCCGTCTTCAATGTTTAGTGCGGCTTGGAGCAAGCTAAGTTCTTCATTTTCGTAAATAGTGCTTTTAGATTGCTTAAAGGAGTTGGGCAACTTTCCACGTAAGCTGAAAACAGCTTGTGTGTTCACATCTCTTGAAGAGGTAATTGAACCGGATGCAGAGTTACCTTCGGTGATAAATATTTGGGTTTCAATACCGCGTGAGTCGTTGGTATTAAAGTGAAATCGACAGTCGCGGAGTTTGCTGTTGTGCAGGCTTACTTTCTTTTGAATTTCTTTAGAACTTTTCTTAATACTCGCAATCTCTTTTCGTTCTTTTTCCGATTCCATTATTTTTTTCAAAATGGCATCGGCAACATCTGGATTGATATGTAAATATTTATCGAACAGTCTAACAACTACATCATTCACATAATTTCGGATGGTTTGACCACCTGGTTCCATATATTGTGATCCCAATTTATTTTTTGTTTGTGCTTCAAAGAGTGCATTTTTAACACGAATAGAGAATGCTGCAACTATAGAGTTTCTAACATCGCTGGGGTCAAAATCTTTCTTAAAAAACTCACGCACAGTTTTCACAATTGCCTCACGAAAAGCCTGTTGATGCGTTCCTCCTTGGCTTGTATATTGACTGTTAACAAACGAATAATATTCTTCTCCGTATTTACGATTAGTATGTACTAATGCACACTCAAAACCATTCTCTTTTAAATGGATTGGCTGATAAAGTATATCATCAGAAACATTGTTGTTAATTAAATCTAACAATCCGTTTTTAGAAACAAATTTCAGTCCGTTATAATTAATGGTTAGCCCTCTGTTTAGATATACATAATTCCACATCATTTTCTCGATATATTCATTATACCAATGAAAATTAGCGAATAGTTTTTCAGATTTATCCGGGATAAAAGTGATGCAGGTACCGTTCAGTTCCTTTGTAGGTTCAATATTGTTTTCCACCAACTTAATCCCTTCTGAAAATTCAGCACTTTTTTGCTTGCCATCCACAATACTGCTCACTTTAAAGAAAGATGAGAGCGCGTTCACTGCTTTTACTCCCACTCCATTCATTCCGATTGCTGTATCGTATGCGTTACTATCGTCGAACTTTCCTCCGGTGTTAATTTTTGAGACACAATCCACCATTTTTTTTAGTGGGATTCCTCTGCCGTAATCTCGTACAGTTACTTTATCATCTTTGATAGCAATCTCAATAGTTTTTCCAAACCCGCGCATAAACTCGTCAATGCAGTTATCCATCACCTCCTTCAGTAAAACGTAGATACCATCATCGTGTGCTGAGCCGTCTCCCAATTTGCCAATATACATTCCGGGTCGTTCACGAATGTGGACATTCCAGTCTAATGATTTTATGTTATCTTCCGAATAATTAGTCATATAGAGATTTCAAATAGGGTGGTGCAAATATATAGATTTAATGAATAAAAAATTTATCTTTTTCTTCTATAAATTTTTGAAAGAAATTTTTACCACTCTGCGTGTAATTTTAAAAAAGCATGCTTATTTGCATTAAAGTTTTTATTATATTTTTGCTCCCACTGAATTTTCGGCATTTTTACTAAAACATTAATACTTATTTATTATGAACTTTTTAAAAGAATTTAAAGAATTTGCCATGAAAGGCAATCTTATTGACATGGCGGTCGCTTTTGTCATGGGAGGTGCATTTGGGACTTTTGTTACCAAATTTATCGAAGGGATTGTGATGCCGTTGGTTGGTAAACTGACTGCAGGTGTTGATTTTAACTCACTGAAATTTGTGATGAGTGAAGCAAAACTCGATGCAAGTGGAAAAGAAGTGGCTGCTGAAGCTGCAATTATGTACGGAGAGTTTATTACAGCCTGTATTAACTTTATTATTATTGCTTTCTGTATGTTTATAGTGGTTAAAGCGATGAATAGAATTAAGCGCCAGCACGAAGAGGTGCCTGTTATACATCATAAAACAGAAGACCAAAAGTTGTTAAGTGAAATTAGAGATTTGTTAATAGAGAAAAAAACTAACAAGGGTTAGGAATTACACTACCTCAAATCTGTGTCGTTGGTCTGTGCAGCACTCCGGCTGAAGCAACGCAATCATCTCCAAGAAAATATCACTGTGGTTTTGTGGGGATTTTACTCCAAAACTACGCATGAGTTGTGCGTAAAACCGGTAGTCGTTCCACTCAAACGGGCAGGGACGCACCGCCTCAAAAGGTTGCGCCACTTTGAAAGATGAAGTGAAACTGCCGCCCAACTCTATCGCAAAATTCATCGGTAGAATTAAATCTGCCAACGCCGTGGTCTCATTCTCAAAACCAGATTGTACACAAAGAAAATCGGTTTTTTCAATAGTTTCTTTGCAGAAAGGATATTCGCCCACCATATCTTCTCCAAAAATGAACAGATTTTTTACCTCTCCGTTTTGCAATAATGTTCCCGGACATGTTGTATCGGTGGGTAAATGCTCAACTTCCCAAACCTTCTTAACAAGTTCTAAATAATCACCTTCCCACTTCCTAAAGCCGGGTCCATATTCCTGAAAAATTCCCATGTCGTACAGCCCTTGCGTATTACAATCGGGTTTTAATAACATCAAACCTGAAAATGTTTTACCTTGCTTTTCAGTTAATAACATGAGGTTTTTAAGTTCAAGGAATGTTTTCAAATCGCCGCTTTTTTCTGAGAAAATAAACACAGATTCCGGCGTTTCAAGTATCTCACTCACAAATTGCACTACCGTTTCGTTTGAAATATGGGCGCGTTGCAATAAATCGTTGTAATTCAAAGATAAAATGTGGGTTTTATATTCTCCGAAGCATTGCGCCAACCCATTTACATAGATCCCTTTCTCTAGACTATTTTTTAAAATATAGTAATTAACAGCTGTTATAAAAGATTGATAATCTTTAACATACTTTATATTATCCACACGGCAAGATAATGAAGATGTTCTATTTTCTGTAATCAAAGTAACCTGCGTATGATTCTCTACTCTCGAATTTTGCACCAAATGGCTGATTACCGGATGTTCTTTTGCCAAATCTGAGCCTACAATATAAATATGTTTTGCGCCGTGCAATTCTCCAACAGGCAAATTGTCGTTTTTATTCACATTAAATTGCAACCCGCGCTGCATAAAATAAGACGAACTTATAGAGTTTGTTCCCAAGCAAGTACGCGCAAGTTTTTGAATAAGATACATGGATTCGTTGGTAAGTTTCGGCGAAACGAGGATGGCAGTACCATGATTAGTGGTTAGTGATAAGTGGTTAGTGGTTAATGAATGGATAATTTTTATGGCTTCTTCGATGGGTATTGGTTTAAAAACGCCCTTCTCCCTTAGTAGCGGTTTGGTAATCCTATCTTTCCGGTTGAAGATTTCATATCCGAATTTAATATCTCTATTTATTAATCCGTATTGATTTACAAAGCTGTAGCATGATTTTGCGCCATAAATGTTTCCTTTGTATTCTAACAAATCTATTTCAAATCCTTCTGAGCCGAAGGGGTCAATGGAGGGTAATTTTTGATAGGGTAACGGTAGTATTTTGTGGGTAAAGTTTTCGTATAGTGCGCCGGTGGGGCAAGTATCTGTGCATAATCCGCAGGCATCGCAGCGGCTCTCTTCCAAATTGCCTTCCAAATTAGGTGCAATATAGGTTTGCGAGCCTCTTTTAAAAAATGCCCACGCTTTGTTTCCGGAATATTCCCGACAAACACGCACACATCTGCCGCACAAAATACATTTGTTGTTATCTAATTCTATTTTAGGATGTTGAAAGTTTACTTCAAATTTTTGAAATTTCCCTTTGTACCTGTTTTGATCTACGCCATACTCCGTGCAATATTTTTGCAATAAACAATCGTAAAATGCTGAACATCCACACTCTAAACAGCGATTTGCCTCCTGTTTTACCAAGTTGTCGTTATCATATCCCAACTCAACTTCTTTAAAATTATAGCGGTCATTTTCGGACAATACCGGCATTTCGTAACGCTCGCAAGGCACAAACCTCTCTTTGTAATTTTCGGAGATTTGTTTTTCAAAATTATCTTTAGTAGAGATGAATGGGGAATTTGAATGTGATTCCTCATTATGCTCGGAATGACGATGTAGGAATAACCCAATATGTTTTGCGGCTATCTTCCCGCCTGCAATCGCCTGAATGATGTTGGTGGGACCGGTAACGGCATCACCGGCAGCAAATATCTTTGGAATATTCATCTGCATGGTGGTTTCATTGGCATCTAAGGTTTTCCATTTATTGAGTTGCAATTCTTGGGGTTGGTAATGTTGGTTAATATGCTCCAGCACTTCATACTGAATTTTCTGACCGGTAGCCGGAAGCACCAAATCACAGGGCAGGTCAAACTCGCTGCCCTCTATGGGCACGATGTTAGAGCGGCGCGAGCCGGGCACTTTTTCGGCTTTCATTTTCACACACTTCAAGCCCGTAAGTTCATCATTTTCATTATAATACACATCAACCGGAGCAGCAAGGAAAATATATTCTACCCCTTCCACTTTCGATTCGTGAATTTCTATGGGATTTGCGGGCATATCGGCTTCTGTTCTGCGGTAGAGCACAATTACATCTGTGCTGCCACAGCGGCGTGCCGAGCGACAGCAGTCCATCGCGGTGTTTCCGCCGCCCACAACCACCACGCGCTTGCCTTGCAAATTGGTATCGTTGTTGGTTTCGGTGTTGCGTTTCAAAAAGTAAATACCTGATACTAAATTAGGTGCGGATTTTTCGCCAATACCGAGTAAATCGCCGTTTTGCGCACCAATAGCAAGGAAAATAGCGTCGTAGTTTTTATCTAAATCGGCAATTTGCACGTTTTCGCCAATGCTTTGATTTGTGAGGATATTAACTCCTAACTTTGTAATATTCTCAATCTCCTGGTCTAACACAGCATTTGGCAAGCGATATTCGGGAATACCATAGCGCAGCCATCCGCCGGCATCTTCGGCGCGTTCGTAAATATCGGCTTGAAACCCTTCAATTTGCAAATAGTAGGCAGTGGTTAATCCTGCGGGTCCGCCTCCAATAATGGCAACTTTTCTCCCGTTTAAAGGTTTTGTTTTGGGAACGAAAGTGCGATACCCCGAAGCAACAGCATCTGGAAGATGAGAAAAGAGGTCGAAATCTGCAACATAACGTTTCAAATAATCAATACCCACAGGGGTTTTATCTTCTGTGAATTGGCGGCGGCACTTTCCTTCGCACGGGCGTACGCACACCCGCCCGCAAACCGCCGGAAAGGGATTGGTTTCTTTGATTAAAGCAACGGCTTCTATGTACAACCCTTTCTCAATCAGCGACAAATAGCCTTGCACGTCCACGCCTGCCGGACAGGTGAGTTTGCACGGTGCCACGCAATCGGCATAGTGGTTGCTCATGAGCAACTCCAAGGCGGTTTTTCTCGCTTCAAAAACTTTGGGCGAATCGGTTTCAATTTCCATCCCATCCTGCACAATAGTTGAACACGCAGGTTGATGGATTTTATAGCCTTTAATGGCAACTACACATAAAAAACAGGAGGAAAACGGTTTTAATTTCGGGTCGTGGCACAAATGCGGAATCTCTATGCCGATAGATTTACAGGCATTGAGAATAGTTTCTCCTGCTTTTGTTGCAACTTTTCGTCCATTGATATATATTCTAATTGTCTCATTCATTTAATTTTATTATATTTATTAAGAGCATGTAAAAGATTTGCGAAGATATGCTTTCTAAATAATTAAATACACATTTTAGCGTTTATACATTCCAAAAATACTAATAAATGATCCCTCAGGTAAACCTTTTAGATATAACCTATACTTTGCCAAAAGAAAAAATTGCATTTTTCCCTCTCGAAGACCGTGATAACTCAAAATTACTAGTGTTTACAAACAAAACTATAACCGATACAAGTTTTTTACATTTATCAGATTTTTTAGATGAAAATTACGCGTTGGTATTTAACAATTCAAAGGTTATTCATGCAAGGTTGTTACTTCAAAATCAATATGGAGCAAAAATTGAACTGCTTTTATTAGAACCTGTGTACCCCACTCGTGATATTGCTTCAGCATTTTTTTATTCCGGCGTAGTGGCTTGGAAGTGCTTGGTGGGAAATGCAAAGAAGTTTAGAGATGCAATTTCTTTTGATGTGATAGTTAAAATATTGGATAAAGATAAAGTAGTTAATGTAACTGCTGAGAAAGGAGATAGAGTAGGGGACTTGTTTTTAGTAACATTTTCGTGGGAAGATGAGACTATTTCACTATCGGCATGGCTGGATGCTTATGGGAAAATACCGCTTCCTCCTTATATAAAAAGGGAGGCAAATTTGTTAGATGAGGTACACTATCAAACAATTTATGCAAGCCAGAAGGGTTCTGTAGCGGCTCCGACTGCAGGATTACATTTTTCTGAAAGGGTGTTACAATCGCTTCAAAGAAAAAATATTGAACTGAAAAACATTACACTTCATGTGGGTGCAAGTACTTTTCTTCCTATAACAACAGATTCGGTTATAGAACATAAAATGCATCAAGAGCAGATGATTATTGCTAAAGATGTTGTTGATTTTTTCCTTGAAAATAAATATAAAAAAATTATAGCCGTTGGAACTACTGTTGCCCGTACATTAGAATCGCTTTTTATTATAGGTGCAAAATTGTTTTTAAATTTGCAACAGCCTTTTTTTGTTGAGCAATTTGAAATTTACGACAAATTACAATTACAGCGAGTTCCTGTTGATGCTGCTTTGACTGCTTTAGCACACTATTTTAAAAACAACAACCTGCATGAAATTAAAGCTGCTACTAGTTTGATGATTTTACCTCACTATCGCCACAAAATCACTAAAGGATTGATTACAAACTTTCACCAACCGAAAAGCACATTACTACTGCTAATTGCTTCCTATGTTGGGGAAGAATGGAGGAGAATTTATGAACATGCGCTTTTGCATGATTACCGTTTTCTGAGTTATGGAGATTCTAATCTATATTTGTAGAATTCTCATTCCTATTCATTAATTTCTACCGTACTTACCCCAATCAATTTGTCGTAAGAGGTTCCTTCTTCCTTTAGATACAATAATATGGTGTAATAATTTGGTGTTTCCCAATTGCTGCTTTCTATATAAATATCATTGATTTTAGTTGAGCCCTTGGGTACAAATACATATATATAATTGTAGAAACCCTGTTTTAAATAGAAATGGGTTTCCCAATAGTTGTTTTCAGGGTTAAATAACAGTTTTGCTTTGGGGTCAATCTGCCAGTCGGTAAGTTCGCCAAAAACGTACAAGTCGCCCGCTTCTACCTGAAAGTCACAGCGGAGCGTAAAATGCACCAATACATAGTCTTCGGTATTTATTCCTGAAAAGTCGTGGTTGGCATATAGGCAGTGCCCTCTCAGTGTTGGATTTGTAACGTATGCACCCCAAGGACGAGCAATATCTTCCATTACGTAGGCTTGGTTGATTCTGTTATTGAAATTGATGGAGGTAATTCTATCTCCGGTTGTACGTAATGTTCTGATGTCAAATGTTCTAAAATCGTTTACACCATTAAAAACATTCTTGTTCAAATTGTCGAAATTAAAGCCGTACTCGCCGGGCTTTGCAGTCCGGTAGATTAGCCCTTCTATGGCGTTGTCCCAGCGACCGTTTTGTAAAATGGAAGCACGTAAATACATACCGGGGTTCCGAATGGAGTATGATCCCGTAAAAGCTGTAAAATCAACCTGTTGTTTAGTATAGCGATACTGTAAATCCTGTGCCCAGGTAACTTTTCCATTAATATTTACCTGTTGCGCATCAAGTACCATCAGTCTTCTCGTGAATACTGGGTTATCAATATTGTCGTCAAATACCACCAATAAATAGTTGCCCGATTTGGTAATTCGCATCTCTGGAGTGGGAAATGTTAGTTTATATTTTGTATAAGGAACTATGGTATTGAACGAGAATGAGTAATTGTTGATTAAATCCTCTGCAAAACCGTCTAAATATTCAATGGGGTTCAATGAGGAATATTGCCAATCGTGCGAACAATGGATGAGTGTATATTTTAAGTATCTGTCTTTCTGAAGCAGGTCATCAAAAGTGAGCATCAATCTTTCACCTGAAAAAAGTTGAATGACAGGCTGTCCGAAATCAGTGCCGTGAGGCGTAAGTTTAATGCTGTGAATTCCCTCATCATAAACGAAATTTATGGGAGGGAGGTCGGTGGGAGGTTGTGCGAATGAATTAAGAATTGAGAATTGAAAATTGAAGATTAATAGGAGAGCAATTATACCAACGAAATTTCGCTTTTTCACTTCTCTCTTCTGTATTTGTGATTCATTTTGAAGTATAAAATCAGTAGCTTTTTGGTACATTTCTTGCATAATTTCGGAGTTGTCGCCGGGGGAGAATCTTGCAAATTCACATTGCTGCAAGGTTTTTGCAAATGAATCAACGGTTTGTGGGGCAACGCTCAATTGCAAGAGCTTCGAGGTTACATTCTCCATAGAGAGTTGTGAAATTGGGATATGGTATTTACTGCAAAGGTATCCCCATAGTGCACGAGATATTTCTAAATAAAACTGCTCTTTGTTTTTTTCTTCTAAAAGCCTTTTTGCTATTTTGAGGTTTTTGTGCGCTACCTTGCTCGCTTTTTTATGACGCATCAAAGCAACATTGCTTCTTAACTCAATCTGTTTTCTCCAAATGAGAATAAAAAATAATAGAAGCAAAACAGGTAACAGTAACGCGGTATAGTATTGAAGCGACCCGAAGAAAACAGTTCCAACAGGTATTAAGTTAAAATTTGAAGTGCGTATAAAACGGATGTCGTTGCCTAAAATTTTAATATCTTTTTGTAACGAAGTAGTGGATACGGATAATTGCCCGGAACCTTTTTCAACGTGTAAACTAAACTCTTGTGTAGAAAGTGTTTTATAGGTATTGGTTTGAGGGTCGAAAAAAGAGAAAGTGGCTTTTGGAATAGCAAAAGAGCCTTCATTTCGCGGAATGATTACATATTCGAATATACGAGATCCTGATACGTTATTTCCTTTTGTGTTAATATTATCTGTAGCGCGAGGTTCGGTTACATCAAAATCGGGAGGAAATATAATATCAGGAGGATCTATGTGTTGAATGTTTCCCGTTCCGCTTACAGTAACAGTAAGGTTAGTGGCATCGTTTGCTTTAAGTTGAGTTCTGCTTATAGAAGAAGATAAAGTAAAATGTCCTACCAAACCGCTAAAATTTTCGGGTTTGTTATTTGGAGGCAGTGGCTTTACATTGAGTTGAACGGCATTAGAGACAATGTCGAGTTTATAGTTTTGTGCGTTTTGTCTGCCTCCGAAAAACCTGTCAAAGAATGGGTCTCCTGAACTTTGTTGTGAAAGTACATTGGCGGTGAAATCAAGTTCCATGGGAGTAACTTTAACCTCTCCTGTTTTTTGCGGGAAAACAGCTGTTCTCCTAATTTCATGAACTGCGTATTTTTTCCCGTTCAGCACCTCCTGCTTAGCTATATTTTCTGTTTGTTGCTCTCCCAGCGTATATGACCATAACCCACTTTGTGTGGGCATGGTTGCACTGTTTACACGGTAACCTCCATTCACACTTTGACCTACATATAATTTATGGGTAATAATTACTTGCTCTCCTTGATAAGGATTCATTTTTGAGGCAGAAGCACGAACAAATACATCGTTCTTGTCAAAAGTTTGGGCTTGTTGGTTTTTACTCCCTTGCTGTTGTTGTGCTTGCGGTGTTCCCGCTTGTTGCGAGCCTGTTACTTTTATTTGTACATTATTTGATTTTACCTGATTCCCATCCACCACAAATATGGCAGGAGGAATAATGAAAGTTCCCTCTTTTTGCGCTCGTAATGTAAAAGAGTATGAAAAAGTATTGCTTTGTGTGGTTTGACCATTAATGATACTCATGGAAGTAGAACTGCTTGAGTTGGGACCGCTGAGCGTTTCAAACCCCGGAAATTGAAAAGAACTGATCTGCTGAGCGCGCTGGTTTAGAGAATATGTCAATGTGAAAGATTGCCCAACCGCTACCTGAGGCGGAGCACTTGCTGTGCAGGTAACCTGTGAAAAGGTGTTTTGGATAATTCCAATACTGAATAATAAAAAGGTAGTTATTAGAATTTTACGAATGGAATCCATTGTTGTTAATTTAAAATTATGAAACGTAGCAAATATAGAAATATTACACAGCTTCACTTTGTTAAAAATACTATTTTTGTCGTGCCTAAAATTCGTCCTATGTTCACATTCAAAGACACCTTGCCAGCCATTCCCGTATTACGGTTTCTATATGACAATCTAAATTTCTGCTCTCCACTTGGTAGAAAAGAATTGCTCCAAAGTTGCTATATTACAAATCCAATTTTACTCGAAACCTGCATGGCAGAAATTGAGAAAACTCTTATTTGGCAAGAGGTAGCAAGTGATAATTTGCCGAAAATTAAACAACTGCTCTCTTCTGTGCAAGATATTTTACCAACAATTTCGCGATTAAGTAACCATGAATCTTTAGATGACATTGAACTCTTTGAAATCAAAAAAAATGCACTCATCATGCACGATTTGAATAAGATACTAATAGAAACATCTTTTGAAATTTTTACTTTACATGAGGTAAGCGAGGTGATTGCTGTTTTAGACCCTGAAAAAACATTAATCCCACACTTTTATATTTATTCATCTTACAGTAAAGAACTAACTGCTTTGCGCAGTAAAAGAGAGAGAGAGGTTTCGCAAGAAGAAAAAGAGGATTTATTGTGGCAGATTTCTAAATTAGAAAATAAAATCAGACAGAATTTGGTAAAAAAACTGACTCCTTTTGTTTCCATTTTAGAACAAAACTTAAAATATATTGCCCAATTGGATCTATGGCTTGCTAAGGCAGCATTGGCATTAGAATGGAATTGCTGCAAACCCGAAATTTCGGAAGAGAGTGTTTCTTACGTGGGGCTTTTCCATCCGGTGGTTTCTCTTCGCTTAAAAAAAGAAAATATTGCATTTCAACCCATTGATATTGAAGTGAAACAGGAGCCTTGTCTGATTACCGGTGCGAATATGACAGGGAAATCTATTTTTCTCAGGGCAATTGCTTTCAGTCAGTGGATGTTTCAGTTTGGGTTTTATGTACCTGCTCAAAAAGCATCTATTGTTCCTGTAGAAAAAATCTATTTTGTTTCGGGTGACGGCGATACCGAACAAACAGGGTTATCCTCTTTTGTGAGTGAAATTTTTCAGATTCATCAGATTCTTCAAGAGGTAAAAGAAGACAAAAAGATATTGGTTTTGGTTGATGAATTTGCGCGCACTACCAATCCTAAGGAGGGCAATGCGTTAGTGGCTGCTTTCCTTGAAATGTTAAATCATAGAAAAACAATAGGTTTGGTTACGACTCATTATTCCAATATAGAAGGAGATTTTCGCCGTTTGCGCGTGAAAGGTATCCGGTGGGATAGAATTGAGCATATTAAGACCCATCCGCACGACTTGAATAAATATATTGATTATCAATTAGAAGATTGCAATGAAAAAACCGCTCCGGAAGAAGCGGTAAAGATTGCCGAAATATTAGCGGTAGATGATGCTTTTATCTCTTTGGTTAAGAAGTATTTATAACAATGTTTCTATTGCTTTGCCGGCAGCAAGACAAAAGGGACAGGGATTTGATAGTAGCAACGAACTGCTTCGCCGTTTTGTTTACCCGGAGTAAATCCTTTTAAGGTTCCAACTACGCGCAACGCTTCTTCATCTAATTTTTGGTGTACCGGTTGAATGACTTGCGGATTGGAGATAGAGCCATCCTTTTCTACGATAATCTGAACAATTACAATGCCTTGTGCTTTATCTTTACGAGCTTCGGCAGGATACTTTGCAGTTCTTGATACATAATTGGGAAGTTCTCTTTTGCCATCAAGATATGCAGGCATTTCGTTTACTGTGTAAAATGGGGTGCTATCATCCTTGATTTCTATCTCTTGCTGAGTAATAGTATTTTGCTCAATAACAGAAATCTCCTGAGTCTGTACATGAGAAGCATAAGGTTGGGTTTCGGAAGGAGAAACATTGGTGGATTTAATGATTACATCAGGCGTTTTTTCATTTTCGTCTTTTGCAGTTGAATTGTTTTGGCAAACTCCGTTTGCTACAAATAACATTGCTATTACAAACAATGCAGTGGATTTAATTGATAAAAGTTTTAAATTCATATCAGAAATTTTTAATTAATAATTATATTCAATTAACGGCACAAAAATAGAAAAAAAATAATATGTTTGATATTATTCATTTTTACATCCTCTAAACATTCTGCTCCAACGAATTTTTCCTTCTCCTAACTTTTTGTATTTATCTAACGACAGCCACACAAACCATACTTTTCCTGCGATATGGTCTTCGGGAACAAATCCCCAAAAACGCGAATCAGCGGAATTATGCCGGTTATCACCCATCATAAAGTAATAATCCTGTGCAAAGGTATATTCTGTTGTTATCTTACCATCAATAAAGATTTGTCCTGCTGTTACTTGCAAATCGTGAAGTTCATAATTGCGAATAATTTGCTCGTAAAGAACTATGGTGGAATCGTTTAAAGAAACCGTCGTGCCTTTTTTGGGGATTGTAATCGGACCAAAGAAATCTTTGTTCCAGTTATAGCGTGGGTCATGTGGAAAAACACCCGCATCCCGTTCGCCTTTTCTATCTACAATTTTTTCAACACTCATGCCCATTTTTTCAATCTCCTCTACTTGGGCACTATGCAAGGAGTATTTGTCGTCTTCATTAATATTTAATGCTTTTCTTTTTTTTGAATTAAGACCTAAGCCATTAGGATCAATAACATGATATCGAAACTGAATACGTTTAGGATTTTTCATCGGAAGGTCGTCAATATACACTTGTGTGTCAATAATTTCTAATTTTTCTCCGGGCAATCCGATAGCACGTTTTACAAAGAATTCTCGTTTATCAACGGGTCTTGCGGCTACATGGTACTCTTTCTTTACAACCTCTCTCCCTTTTCCCGGATAGTAAGTGCCCGGATATTTTGAAGCAAAATAATTAACATATTTTACAGCATCTGAGTTGTATTTGTTAATTAATCTTGACAATTCGGCAGGATTTAGAATGGTTTCAAAATCTCTCACAATAGCATAGTAGCTTTCCGACTGGCGTTCCAAAACTACAGTATCTCCGTCAGGATAATTGAAAACCACAGCGTTTCCTCTTTCCACCGAATGAATTTTAGGGAAACGTAAATAAGGCAGTTTCACCCATTCTACGTAAGATTTTGAAAACTTGGTTAATGGAATAGTGTGATGCACGAAGGGAATAGCTAAGGGGGTTATGGGAACACGGGCGCCGTAAGAAACTTTGTTTACAGCTAAATAGTCGCCCACCATCAGCGAACTCTCCATAGATGAGGTGGGAATGGCAAACAATTCAAACAAAAAGCAACGTAGAATATAGGCGGCGGCAACAGCAAAAATCAAGGCATCCATCCAGTCGCGCATACTGCTTTTCTTGAATTTTGGAAGATTTTCTAACTTTGTATAGCGTTCGTTTTTAGAGAACCCAAGCCAGGGAAGATAGAGAAAGAAGAAAAATGTTCCCGTAATCAAATATTTGTAACTTGTTTTTCCAAACAACCGGATGGTTTTCCAAACCATCAAATAAAACATAAAAAATCCGATAAATGGAAAGAGAATGAGGAGCATCCACCATTTGGGGCGCGACAACACTTTAAGCCATACCCAAAAATTGAATATCGGGATGAGACTTTTCCACGGTTTTTCTCCTGCTTTATTAAAAATTAACCACAATCCGATTTGAAAGCCTATAAATGAAATAATGGAAAGAATAAAAAGGGAAAGAGGGGTGAATGAGAGCATTTTCTTTGGTTTTAATTAATAATAAACGGTTGAATAATGGAAAAATTATGAAATTGAAAAAACTTTTAATACTTTTGTCCCCTCAATATTCGTCTCACTATGGAACAGGAAATCTTAAAATGCAAGGAACTTCTACTTCAAGGCAAAATATTATTGTATCCCACTGATACTGTGTGGGGGATTGGTTGTGATGCCACCAACGAAGAGGCTATTAAAAGAATTTATACCATTAAACAGAGGCAGGAAAGCAAGAGCATGATTATTTTATTGGATACCCCAGACAGGCTTCCACTTTATGTAGCAAAAATTCCGCTCGTTTCCTGGGATTTGATCTCACATACCTATCGTCCAACAACTTATATCTATCCTACTGCTCAAAATTTGCCTAAACAACTCATTCATCCCGATGGAACTATTGCTATTAGAATTACCACCAATCTGTTTTGTAAAAGACTTATTAAAGCATTAGAACGCCCCCTTGTTTCCACTTCGGCTAACTCTTCCGGAGAAACTACTCCTGTTGTTTTCTCTGAAATTTCACAAGAAATTATTGAACAGGTTGACTATCTCGTTCCACAAGAATATGCTGATTCCATTGAATATAAACCATCCCGGCTTGTAAAATTTATGGATGACTATAATTTTACGATAATTAGAGAATAAATGATGAAGAAAACTGCCGTTTTTGCAGGAACTTTCGACCCGTTTACTATCGGACATCAAGATATTGTAAACAGGGCCCTCCCCCTTTTCGATAAATTCATTATTGCCATTGGAGTGAATGATAAGAAAAAACCACTGTTTTCATTAGATGATAGAATAGAAGTGATTAAGCATACGTTTATTGATAATGAAAAAATTTTTATTGAAACTTATACCGGACTTACCGGTGAATTTTGCACTAAAAATAATGCTCAATATTTGGTAAGAGGAATTAGAAACAGCAACGATATTCAATATGAGAGCGATTTGGCGCAGGCAAATAAGGAGATATTTGGCTTAGAAACCTTTTTTTTAATGAGCGCTCCTACACTAACCCACATATCTTCGTCGTTAGTAAGAGAACTTTATAAAAATAAAGGAAACTATCAAAAATATTTGCCTTAATAGGAGGCTTTAAAAACGCAAGAAAAATTCCTTTTTGCCTTCTGCCTTCTTTCTGCCTCTTTACCGCTGCACAACCATCTTTTGTGTTAGCACCGTGCTATCTTTAAGAACAACCACCACAAAAAACATACCTGCATCTCCCTAAGTTAATACCGTTGGCTTCTACCTCTGCGGCAGAGGGTACGTTGGGTAAATGTTTATTTTGTTTTATATATTGCTCTACCTCTACTAAGGGCAGCAGTTTATAGTCATCTTGATTTAACGGTGTAAAAATTAATAAAAGTATGCTAACTTGTGTTTATAATATTTATTTCAAAAGAAGTGGTAATAAAAAAACTCTTTGCGTTCTTTGTGGTTAAAAAAATACGTTAAAAACGTAAAGAAAATGAGCACTTCCACACTAACTCACATATCTTCGTCGTTAGTATAATTTATGATTTTAGATTTAAAAAATTATGTTTAGATTTGAAAATGACCATTACTTGTACGGATTGCTCATTATCCCATTTTTTATTTTAGGCTACATATTATTACATTATATTACTAAAAAACGTTGGCAACAATTTGGCGATGAAGATTTAGTGAACAGATTAATGCCTTTGCGTTCCATTTCTACCCAAACAGTTAAGTTTTCCATACTGATGGCGGCATTGACGTGCTTTCTTTTCGCTCTGGCGAATCCGCAGGTGGGAAGCACCTTAGAGAAAGGGATGAGAAAAGGAGTGGATATCATGATAGCTTTGGATATCTCTAACAGTATGCTTGCGGAAGATATTCAACCTAATCGTTTGGAAGCTTCAAAAATAGCACTCTCCCGTTTTATTGACCAATTAAAGGGAGATAGAATCGGGTTGGTGGTTTTTGCCGGAAAGTCGTTCGTACAATTGCCCATTACCAGCGATTATGCGGCTGCAAAAATGTTTGTGAACTATGTAAATCCAAGATTGATAGATGTGCAAGGCACCGATATTGCTGCCGCCATTGATTTGGCTGCCGTTTCCATGTTGCCTGAAATAAAAGATGGAAACCACGACTTGGGTAAACTTTCTCAACTCCACTCGAAAGTAATATTAGTAGTATCCGACGGCGAGGATCATTTTCCTGAAGCAGTTGCAGTGGCTGCGCAAGTACGCAAGTTAGGTATTACCATACATTCCATTGGCATTGGCGATGTGCGAGGAACACCTATCCCAGACGGCAGAGGAAAAAACAGTTTTAAAAAAGACTTGGAAGGCAATACAGTTATCACACGCTTAAACGATGAGGTGTTAAAAGATATTGCAGCGGCAGGAGGCGGTATCTATGTACATGCTTCAAATGCAAATATGGGATTTGAAACCATTTTGGAGAAGATTAATAGCATGAACAAAGCAGATTTGCAAGAGATTACTTTTTCTCGATATGAGAGCAAATATCAATATCCGTTAGCATTAGGATTGTTTTTTTTACTGATAGAAGTGGTATGGTTTGCTGTAAAGCCGCGCTGGCGAGAACATCTTTTGCAGTTGCAGTATTTGTTGAAGAGGAAATAATATGCGTAATATTCTCTCTTTTCGAAGACTCATAGAACGTTCATATATTTCATCGTCAGTCAATTACAATAAGTTTAGTAAAAAAACATTCAAGTAAGAATTTTCTATTAAAAAAATTATATTTTTGCCGTCCCGTTTGTGAGGGGTAGAAAAAGGGATAAAAGGATAAAGCAACCACCCTTATT
>Ga0123353_10002268_pt1 | contig 23842 bp, 19 predicted proteins | sample TergutLab28metaG_3_FD_92763 | JGI IMG/M metagenome (GOLD analysis project Ga0123353, IMG submission 92763) | Labiotermes labralis P3 segment gut microbial communities from Petit-Saut dam, French Guiana - Lab288 P3 | ecosystem: Host-associated > Arthropoda: Insects > Digestive system > Gut ... | reverse complement strand
TTGTCGTTCAAGGACCTTGACCATCAGACGTTCACCGATCGGAGGAGCATGAGAACGGACATCGATCTGATGCTGAGGGCCGTGATCGAGAACTCACAGCGACCGCGCGCTGACATGCAGACGATAAAGACAAAGCTCATCAAGGAGACGGATGATGAACATGACCCTTGGGATGTGTGCAGAGGTCACGATCTGATATCGGTACTGGCGATAGGGTTGCGGGACATATTCGGAAGCTACAACTGCAAACACATAACATCAGGAGCACTGGCGGGCGCCTTGAGACTGGCGTACGACATATTCGATATGATGAGCACACGACTCTTCGAGGATATCAAGAAATGGTGACGAAGTAACGGGATGACCATATGGGTATCCCACAAGAGGAGTGTGAACCGAGAGGTCATATCGGGCCCTGGTGCGCTCAGATGAATATCTGATATCCTCTTTCTGTATCCCGCCCGAAGTTTCCATTATCTTCTGAACGCGTCTCTCACTGATCTCAAGTATCTTCCTGCACCGATCCCTGAGCTTCACGGCGTTCTCATAGATCTCGAGGCTCTTGTCTAGATCGAGCGAGCCTTCCTCGAGCATACCGACCAGTTCCTCGAGTTTCCTAAGCGATTCCTCGAACGTCATCTCATCAACATTTTCATTCATTTTTGATCACCCCGTTCACCTTTGCCTTAGCGGTCCCGTCCCTCATCGTTATCTCTATGTCCGAGCCCAACGTCAATTGGGATACTGATATCAATGCTTTTCCGTCCGGCGCCCTTATGAAACCGTATCCTCTCTCAAGTACGCTCATAGGGCTGACGGCATTCAGCCTGGCATCCGCGGAATCTGAGCGTGCCCTCTTTTCAGCGAGCATCCGCCGGACGGACGCGTCCGCGGTGTCAGAGAAATCATCGGTCCTGAGCATGTACTGCCCCACGGCATCCCCTGCGCGCTTGGGCGACAGTTTTGCGTCAGCAAGCATGAAACCGCCCTTTTTCAGGTTGAGCAATGATCGTATCGACGAAGACGCGCGCCTGTGAAGTTCGGTGACGCCTTTTATTTCGATGTTCACTCTCTCGCCGGCGCGTTTCGGAGACAGTTTGGAATCGATCACTTTGAATCTGTTGCGCATCCTCTCCACTGACGCGGTGATGTGTCCGTGCGCACGCGCTGCCATATGATCGACGATACGCAGTTCACCGTAGATGTCCGGCAGCGCCGTCTCCGCAGCGGCGGACGGTGTCGGTGCGCGAACATCCGCCACCATGTCGGCTATCGTGAAATCTGTCTCGTGGCCGACCGCCGATATCACGGGAATGCGGGAGGTCGCTATCGCTCGCGCCACCGGCTCCTCGTTGAACGCCCAAAGGTCCTCCGCGGAACCGCCGCCCCTTCCGACGATCATCACGTCCACATCCTGAGTGTTCATTAATTCTATGCCTCTCACGATGGACGCCGCGGCCCCGTCGCCCTGAACCAACACCGGTGCAAGAAGGATGTCGGCAGGGAATCTCTTACCTGCCACCCTTATAATGTCATGGATCACAGCGCCCGTGGGAGATGTTACAACGCCTATTACCTTCGGATATCTAGGTAATGCTCTTTTCCGAGAATCGTCGAACAGTCCTTCTTCCTTGAGTTTTTTCTTCAATTCCTCCAGCGCGGTGTACATATCACCTATCCCGGAACGTCTCATCGTTGCGACGTTGAATTGATACGATCCGCGTGCAACATACACGTCAACGGACCCGAACGCCGTTACTTTGAGGCTCTCAGCGGGTTCGAACTGCAGCGTGTTGCGTGCACCTCTGAAGAGCGTGCACCTGATCTCGCTCATCTTGTCCTTGAGCGTGAAATAGTAGTGACCTGAGGTGTGCTTGGTCAGATTGGATATCTCACCGGAGACCCAAACGTCGTTGACCGATACGGCAGAGCCAAGAACGGCCTTCGCCCTCTCGTTCAGCTCGGAAACGGTTATCGCCGGTGAGGATGACATCGTCTGTGATACCATATCTTTCTATTTGAGACTATCAACGAAAGAGAAAGAAAATATATCTTACCGACCTTCGTCGTCATATGAACGACGATGAGATACGCGCGATCATCGACCCGCAGGTGCGTGATGAACTGTTCGACGTCGTCAAAGAGATACACAACGCACCGTATGCGCGGCTGAACGGCATAGAGACGGTGAGCGTCAGCAAGGATGAGATAAGGACGAGAATGAAATTGATCGATAACAAGATGAACAGCGTCGAACGCGCGCACGGCGCTGCGGTATTCGCATTGGCGGATCACACGTTCGCGCTGGCCGCCAATCTGGGCGAGTATCGTCAGACCGCACTCTCGGTGAGCATCATCTATCATAGACCCGGCATTGGGAACGAACTTACCGCCGTTTCGTCGATGGTCAGCGAAACGAACTCCGTGTCCACTTACGACGTGAAGGTATACTGCGACGGAAGACATATCGCAACGGCAACGTCTATCGGATTCAAACTGAAGGACGGCAGGAACAACTCTCCTGCGCGACATTGATAACGTTTCGATAAATGAGGCTACGATGGATCGGTCAAACGTTTGCGGACAATAGTCTTGTAAAAGCCCGTTACCTTATCCAGCAGAACTTTATCTTCTCATTCTTTTCAACTATATCGAACTCGTGATGATCGGCAGTAAGTAATTCTCCACCTGAGGTTGATGCTTCGGCAAGGGCTATCGAATCCGCGAGTGATATTTTGTAGCTGACCTTCAGCCTACTGGCTTCAAAAAAAATATCGTCCGTGATCTCCTGTTTTACGGATATCGGCGCTGTTTTCAGACTAGATAGCATCCTGTCCGCATTGTCCTTTCCGCATGAACGGTACGTTCCGTAATAAACTTCCATGAGGTTCAGCTTGTTCATTGCGACCGTCACTTCACCTCTCTCTGCACTGTCAAGGACCGCGACAACCTTATCCGTCCATCGTTCCGTGCAATACTGCGAGCAAGGCGCAGGCATCCAGAACGTAATGTTTCAAAGCTCCAGCTCCTTCTCTTCACGTTTGCTCTCTAAGAACTTATCGACGGTCAGGTCCGGATTCCCGGCGAACATTCCAATTAATCCGAACCACTGGCCACGCTCTTCCTTTATCGGCATGATGCAGAACGCTCCGTCCGTTTCTCGTACGCGTACGTTCTCCGTACGGAACTTTCTTAACATCATCTCCGGCAATTCTTTCCGGTTCACCACGGTATCGGTCATGTTATCCGCCTCTGTTAGAGCGCACATGTTTCACCACTGTACGCGTATGTATTCTCTGTATTTGTTCAGGATATTTATAATTAGCATCATCGTCACCCTAGTATCGGGAACGAACTTACTGCCGTTTCGTCGATGGTCAGCGAAACGAACTCCGTATCCACTTACGACGTGAAGGTATACTGCGACGGAAGACATATCGCAACGGCAACGTCCATAGGGTTCAAACTGAAGGACGGCAGGAACAACCCTCTCGCGGGACGATCCTGATGCACTTTCGGTCACCTCCGTGACACCCTTTAATACGTGTAATCAAATGTTCTTCCGTGAAGGCGGCGAAGACGATCGATGAGATATATGATGAGGTGAGGTCTTACGACATCGTCATTTCCAACGATGCTTCTCTCGTTGCCGCGCTGAACAATCGCATCGATGTCCCGTGGATAGGCAGACTTGCGTCCACACCGATGATGATCGCGAAGGATCACGAGGACCTTGTGCTTGAGAGACTAATGGCATCCGGCAAATGTTCGCGGGACGGGAAACGGGGCATAATGGATGACGTGAAGCTTCTGGAAACGGTGACGGAGCTTACGGGATATGACATAAAATTCGTTCACGGCGAGATCGAGAACATAAGAAAGATACGCCGTTACACCGAGAAGGTGGAGAACTTCCTTTTCGGGAAACAGTCAAAGGTCATTCTCAGGGAGTTCGAACAACAGCCGACCTATGAGATGGTCATGTCCGCCTTCGGCGCCGAGGAGCAGGAGGTCGCATACTCCGGAAAGAGCATCGCCGTCATAGGCATCGACCTGTTCAACGATCTGGACAAACATTTCATCCCTTACGATTTCAAGTACACGGAGATCGATATCTTCAAGGACGGACGGTACGACATCGAAACCGTCCATATGGTAGGCAACGACCGGCAGGTCGCTGAGCATGCGATAGACCTCATATCGAACGATATCGCCGAGGATGTTGCCATTGTCATGGACACCAAGGGTGCGATAGCGGATGCGGTACGGTCAGCGTTATACAGGAAGGGCATAGCATTCAAGAACACACTTCCCGCTAGAGACCTGGACAGCGTCCGCGATCTGATGGAATTTGTGAGAAAGGCATTGAACTACGAGATACTCACAGTAGGTGACGTAAGAGAGCTCTTCGCCGGTTACGGCACATCGATCGGTACGAGGCATGACGAGTATCTTCTGTGCAGACATGCCAGATCTGTGGGCGGGAAGTTCGAAGAACTGTCCTCTATAATGGAGAATATCAAGGAACACACATTCTCCGGGCTTTGCGAGCGAATAGCTGATGATTCGCACAGGATCACGATAAAAATGATCCTTGACGGATTGAACATGAACGATACGATGATCAACGAAAGGACAGCGGGAACGTTATCATATCTCATCAACTCCATGGACGGGATAAAGCACAACGCCGAGATACCCGACGATGAGAAGAGGGGCGTGCTCCTCGCGGACTGCACCAACTCCGTCTTCATAGACAGACCGTTCGTGATATACCTGAACATGGACTCCTCATGGTCGTCCCCTGCGGACAACCACAGATACACGGACAGGGACGCCGAGGAAGAAAAGGATGCGATGAGGTTCCAGGTGCTTCTGCAGCAGGGCTCCTCGCGGATGTATATCGTTAACACAATGAAGAACGGGAAGCCGGCAAGACCGTGCATACTCTTCGACGTGTCCTGCAGGGAAGATGATGACGACCCCTTAAAGAGAAAGGAAAGGTTCGCGGACCTCACCAATACCGATGTGATAAGAATTACATGGGTCCGCGGTCCGGAGCCACCACTGAAAAGGATGGTCGGGGACGTTATCCCCGATGATATCGGAAAATTATCCAAATCGTCATTGAACGAGTATATCGACTGCCCAAGGAAGTACATGTTCGGCAGACTGGTCGGATCGCCGGATTCTGAACATACGGTTTTCGGTAACATGGTGCATGAGTTCGCGGAGTTCTGTGTCTGCTACCCGGAGATCGCAAAGAATAACATAGACCGCTGCACTGAGATGATATCTGAGAACTACGCAGGCATCTCGTGTCCGGAGAGGAACGAACTGGACCGGTCCAAGATCAGATTCTCGCTGACGAACATGCTGAGATTCGCCGACACACTGGACGCATTACCGTTGAATAAGAAAATGGAAAGAGATAATAGATTCTTCAAAGAGTTCGGCCTCGATATGACGTCGGACGCAGTGGAGGCTGACCGCGCATCGAACCGTTATCCGCTGCACGGTAAGTTCGACCTGCTCGTCGGAAATAAGATAATAGATTACAAGACCGGCAGACCGAAGGACATACTCTCGATCGCCCGGGAGATGGATCTCAAAAAAGAGACGGATTACACGGAGATGCAGCCGCTGGTCTATCTTACCGTTCTCGGCGACACCGACGGCGAGAAGGAGTTCATCCTCCTTTATCTCATGGATAACGAAACTGCGGCAGCCGATGGTCATTTCAAGATATCCGATAACATGAGACGGGCGGTACTTCTGAACATGAGGAAAGAGGACATCATACGCAACGGTATGCTGTGGGATCACCTTATGCGAACAAAAACCAGAAGGGAGAACCTCTCCGGTATGGAGGAAGGTTTCGGACACGCCCTCATCGATGCGGGGATACAGAACGCAGAGAATTGGCATGATGACATAGGACTTCACAACAGGATACTCGAACTTCAGAGTAAAAGGACAAAAACGGTCAAGGATGCGGTCGCATCCGCGATAAAGGCCGCCGGGAAATACATCTCCGGATGCTTCATCAGAGAAGGGGATGAGATACTTGTGCCTCTTGATTCGGCGGAGATGTTCGGGGAATATGTCAGAACGGTACACTCCAGAATAACAGAGCAGCAGGTGTCCGGTTTCCCGTGCGAACCGAGGAAGAGCTGTGACAGGTGCGGATTCAGACAGATATGTACGGACGGAGGAGGTGATGACGACGACGGACCTGAATGAGGATCAGAAGCGGATCGCGTCGACGGTTGACGGTATCGTTGTGGTGGACGCCGGCCCGGGCACCGGGAAGACGCACACGATCGTCCACAGATATATGAACATCCTTCGGAAGGACGTCGATCCCGCAGATATTTTATTGTTAACGTTCACCAACAACGCCGCGGCGGAGATGGAGGAGCGCGTGAAAGCGGAAATGACAGCGAAGGGTCTCCGTTCCGGTTCGGTCAGGTCGTCCACATTCGACTCGTTCTGCATGAAGGTGGTGATGGAATCACCGGAAACGGTGAGAAGTTTCTTCAAGACGAAGGAAACACTCACCAGAGGTGCGGGACTCGTTCAGAACGAGACGCTGGATCATGAATATTTCAGAAGCGTATACACCAGGTTCATAAGAAAGGAGGGCCGCCGTTACGGGACCATCCCTGCGGTCATAGGGACATCATGCGGTGATGTGTATGAGGTCATACAGCAGCTGATGAGCATAGGCATGGCACCGCTGCACGACGGTGAGTGGTTCGGGCGCGACAAGGGCGTGCTGCTCGGAAAGGATGATGAGTTAATAGCTGAACTGACAGCCATGGACGACCTCTGCGGAAAATACCGTGGGCTTGAGAAACTGCCGCCGGAGAGGATGTACGATACACTTACCGAGGAGAACATATCGGAAGCGGTCCGCGACCCTCGAAAGGAGTTGCTGGAGTTCGTTCACGATGTGTATTACGAATTCATCCGTTCCTCGATATCCGACAATCGCTTGACATTCGGCCTCAACGCACTCTTTGCGTTCATAACACTCCACGAGAACAAGAACATCCGAAATCTTATGTCATTCCGGTACGTGATGATAGATGAGTTCCAGGATACGAACGAGTTGCAGTTCATGATCTCACTGCTCATACTGAAGGAACCGAATCTCTGCGTCGTAGGGGACTGGAAGCAGGGCATATACGGCTTCAGGTACGCGACGATCGAGAACATCACCGAATTCGATGAACGTCTCAGAGAGATGAGGTCGTTCCTGAACAGACGCGAGAAACGGGTCGTCACCGGGATAGAGGATGCCGTTCGGTTGCAACTGACCGAGAATTATCGAAGCACTCAGCCGGTGATAGACGCATCCTTCAGAGCGCTCGGTTGCAAAGGGCATTCCGATGAGCCCGTCGTAGCGGCGGATGTGACCGAACTTATATCGGTGAGGCCTCACGACCGTACGAGGATCGAGAGGCTGTGTGCCGCCGGCAAGGACGAGGAGATATTGGCGATATTGGAAAAGATAAACGAATACGTGACCTCGTCGGACTACATGGTGGTCGAGCACGGAAAGGACGGGATCAGAGAACGAAGGCCGCAGTACGGCGATATCGCGGTACTGTGCAGGACGGGGGAGATGTGCATACGCGTCAAGGAGACCGCCGAGAGGTACGGTATTCCTGCTCATCTGCAGGGGGACGTCGACATCATGGACTCCCGTGAGGGGAAGCTCGTGCTCGCCTGGTTAAGATTCATAAACAACCGCAACGACCGCCGGGGGCCGGTGACGATACTCACGGACATGGGGTATTGCCTCGCTGAAATGAATAAGATGTTCCCGAAGGGAAAGAACAGTGAACTTCCTGCGGACATAGAGGAGTTGAGAAAGATACTCAGGCGAAAGAGAAGAAGGATCAACGACCTGCTGACGACCATATTCGACCATCACGGCCTGAACAACGATATCTCGCAATCGATCATATCGACCGTCGCGGCGGCGCACTCTGGCAGTATGCTCACCGTCTCCGACGTGATACGGATGATCGAGTCCGACATGGACCGGAGGTCCCGGTACGGCGTGGACGCTCTCCTTGACGGAAGGTCCGTGATGGTGCAGACCATGCACAAATCGAAGGGACTGGAATATCCGATAGTGATAATAGGCGGTCTCAACGTGAGAACGATGCCGCTCACCGGGAGCGGGCATGGGCACGCGGCAGTAAGGTTCGACCCGCTCCACGGGATAAGGATGACACAGGAATACGTCATCCTGGGAGGGCATCACAAGGTGTTCGAGGATTGGAAATGGAGAATGGTCAGGAACGCCGTCAAACCTGATTATGACGGTGAGCGCAGATTGTTCTTCGTGGCGCTGTCCCGTGCGAAACAATATATAACGATGACCTGCCGCAAGAAGAAGGAATCCTTCTTCATAAAGGACATCGGCGGAGAGCCGATGAGGGATGTGGACCCGCGACCCGATATGATGCCCGCCCGTGCAGATACGGTAACGGACGAAAGGCCGCGGGCCGCATCGTACGAAAGAAGGAAGAGAAGGGTTCCGCTGCATGAGATCATGGGGCGGTACGAGGAGAGCGGCGGCGGCAAGGGCACTGAGTTCGGTGTGATGATACATAAGGAAGCGCAACGGATAATGACGGGGATGAGCACAGCCTCCGAGAGCGACGAGACCGCATATCTGAGGAAGATATACGATTCCGTGAAAGATGCGAAGATAATGACGGAGGTCGATTGCTTTCTCCCTGTGCGTGAGATGATCATCGCCGGACGCATCGACATGTTGGCGGAGTTCGACGACCGCGTGGAGATCCATGATTACAAGACGGATATGAACATGAACAACGGGGAACGTTACAGAGTGCAGCTGAGCGTCTACGCGCATGCCGCCAAGCGTCTTGGAAAAAGAGTCGTATGCGTCATAGACTACGTGTCGCAAGGGATCTCCGTTCCTGTCGAAATAATGAGCATGGACGAGATATACGAGCATACAGAACGCATGGCGGACCTGTGAACCTGTGTTACATTTATTATAGACATGCGCGTTTAACATTCGTATGGAAACAGAGGGCCTTACCGATATCGAGGTCTACAGCAGGATCTCCAAGGGAGAGGTCAACTCTGTTGAGAATGCGGTCAGCAGAACGTATTTCGATATAATCACGAAAAATATGTTCACTGTGATCAACCTGATACTTTTCACGCTCGGAGCCTTGCTGATCTATTGCAACGACATAGTGAGCGCTCTCGCGGCGACCGGTATCATAACGATGAACATCCTCATCGCCACGATACAGGAGATCAGGGCCAAGAGAAGATTGGATAAGATCGCGCTGCTCATGCGTCCCAGGGTCACGGTCGTCAGGAATGGGGAAGAATCAGAGATAGACCAGGCGGAGATAGTCAAGGACGACATCATACGCCTCAGGAGCGGCGACCAGGCGCTGGTGGACGGCATCCTGCTGAAAGGGCGGTCCCTGGAGATGGATGAATCGCTACTGACCGGGGAATCCAGCACCGTCCTGAAAAAAGTGGACGATCCTGTGCATTCGGGCTCGTACTGCGTCACAGGTGACGGGTACTATCGCGTGACCGCATTCGGCGACAAGACGTATGCGGCAAAAATGCTCGCCAGTGCGAAGAAATTCGACAACAAGCAAAGTCCGCTTCAAATGGAGACCGGTGCGATAACGAAGCTGCTCATGCTGGTCGCGATGCTGTATCTCTTCGGTATGGTTATACTCAATCTTGTAATTCCGGGAAGCGCCAGCCTGCACACGGCCGCCAATCTCAGGATGGCGGTCATCATCATCGACATAGTTCCGATCGGTCTGTTCCTGATGATCGTGATCGCATACATGATAGCCGCGCTCCGCATGTCGGACAGCGGTATTCTGTTACAGAGGGCCAACTCCGTCGAATCTATGAGCCATGTGGACACCGTATGCATGGACAAGACGGGAACGATAACCACCAACCGGCTTGTGTTCAAGGACATCACACCATTCATGGAAACTGAAAAGGCTGAACGATACCTGAGGATGTTCGCCAACGCCACCGGCAGCCGCAACAAGACGGTAGACGCCGTACTGAACAGATACGGCGAGATGGAGATAGAGCCGATCGATGAGATAATGTTCTCCTCCGAGCGTAAGTTCAGCGGTGTGAGGGTGGCTGACGGCGATTCTGAGGTGACATTGTTCATGGGGGCGTACGAAGCTCTCGTCAGGAAGATCACCGATCCCTCTGATCTGAAGGATGTCGTGAGCGGTTACTCGTCCGCCGGTCTGAGGGCGGTCGTCCTCGCCAAAGCGAGAGGGGACGCCGTGTTCCATGACGGTGACGCCGTCCTGCTCCCTGCGCTGGAGACGGTGGCGGTAATCGCGATAGAGGATGAGATCCGGCCGGACTGCAGGGAGACCATAGAGACGTTCCTGGCCAACGACATGGAGATAAGGATACTGTCCGGTGATGATCCCGCGGCGGTGAACGCACTGTTCACGATCGCCGGGCTGCCCGGAGAGAGGAAGATACTTTCCGGGGACGAACTGGAGAGGCTCAGCGACAGTGAGCGCACGAGACGCATACTTGAGACGAACATCTTCGGGCGCATGAGGCCCGACCATAAGGAATTGGTCGTAGAGGAGCTAAAGAAGAGCGGCCGTTACGTTGCGATGATAGGGGACGGTGTGAACGATGTGCGTTCGCTGAAGGAGGCGCAGGTCGGTATAGCGTTGCAGAGCGGCAGCGGTGCGGCGCGGAGCGTTGCTGATATGGTACTGGTGTCCGACAGGTTCTCGGCGCTGCCCAAGGCGCTCACCGAAGGTAATCGAACGGTATCCGCCATGAGGGACATATTGAAGGTGTACATAGCCCGGAACTTCGTCATAGCGATGATGATCTTCCTCATAGCCGTTATATTCCAGGCACCGCCGCTGGTGCCCATAACATCGGCGTTCTACGCCTTCGTCAGCCTCTCGGTGGCATCGTTCTTCATGGTCATATGGGCGAAACCGTCCAAACTGGAGGGCTCCGTACTGCCGGATGTTTTGAGATTCGCTATACCGATGGCGGTGCTCGTATCGTTATTCGGACTGATAACGTACAGTCTGTTCTACGTGGGCGAGTACAATGGTCTGTTCGATGTCATACTGACGGACGATCAGCTGAGGCTGTTCTGGTGGGCGGGCGGCGAGCACAGCGGTCTTGATATGACCCTGTTCTCGGACCTTGAGAAGACGAAGATGATGGCGGAGATATTCGGAAGGAATGCATTGCTCGTCTTCCTGATGGCCGCAGGTCTGATACAGGTGATGATGGTCATACCGCGCTTCAAGTTCTTCTCCATAGATGGCAGGGTGAACAAGGACATCAAACCGACGATACTCGTGTTCCTGCTGTTCGGCCTGATGGCACTGGCCTACTGGGCCGCGTGGCAGTACGAGATCGCTGCTGAGGTGTTCTGTCTGTACATACTGCCGTGGTATTCGTACGTCATGATCGCGGTCATGGTCATAATATGGTTCTTCTTCTCCAGATGGGCGCTCAGGAGGGGTTTCCTGAGATCGTTCACCGGTTTCACGGAACGGCTGTACTCGATGCAGCTAAGGAGCATAAGAAGGAAAAGGGACGGTCAGTAATTACCGGTTCTGTGCAATTCCAAAAGTATGTGTGACGCCATCACCGCGTCGCTCAGCGCCCTGTGCGATTGCTTTCCGTGTATGTCGGCCGGGTCCCCCTTGACTATCATCCGATACGCTTCTTCGAGCTTCGGCCATTTGTACTCCTCATAGAGTCCCGGAAGCTTGCACACGTCCCTTGATGCGATCATCACGCATCTGAATGGTATGAACTTCCCCCTCAGGGACCAAGGTTCCCGATACAGGAATTTATCGAGATCGAACGCAATGTTGAATGACGTCACGTTCCTGTTTCCCAGTATACGAGTGATGTCGGCGATCACGTCCTTTTCAGAAGGTGCCTCAGCGACCATTTCCAGCGTGAGATCGGTATTCTCGAATATCCATGCATGCCTGAGCCTCTCGTTCCATCCGGATACGTCGTGACCGACCACCGAGGAGTATACCTCTTCCACCTTGTCGCCGCCCAGCGTCACCTTGCATATCGCGATGTCAACGATCTTATCCTTCGGGGCACCGTCGAGACCTGTCGTCTCAGTATCGACCACAAAGACCTCGGTCCTGCAGAAATCATCAAGCGTTGCCATTTTCGACCTCCTTTTCCTCTTTATCCGAACATGTCATCATGATGGACCTCACCGATATGACGTTATACACGGTTATCGCCATGACGGCGCACATGAACACCGCCAATACACCGAACATCCTGGACCTCGGCTTTTCGGCGGACACCGTTTCACCGTCCGTGTCCGGCGGACCTTCCGGTTCCGTTACGGACGGTTCCTCCTCGGAAACGGGTTCGCCGAGATGCGTTATCATCTCCGTGCCCGCAGCTAGGACAAACATCGGCGGAATCTTATAACTATCGCTACCGTTCCTGCCGATCGTCATCATTCCGTTCTCGGGTACGGAATCGTCAGTCACCGTGTCCGCCGTCTGGACGAGAGAGATCGATGAGACCGATATCATCAGTATCACCGTCACCGCTGCCAATAGTTTCTTCATCCTCTTTCCTAATAGTATTGTAAGTATATTAGATATATAATAGTATATTAAAAGAATCACATATATATCCTGTTCTCATTGATGGCTGTATGGCAGAGATGGTCATAAAAGGAGAAACGATCACCGTCGGCGACGGTATGACCATAGAGGACGTTATGCTCTCCCTGGGAAAGCATCCGGACGCCTTCCTTTACCTTTTGGACGGAAGGCCGATACCTATGACTACGCATCTCACGGAAAACATGAAAGTGGATGCGCTCAGGGTCGCGTCCGGCGGATGATCATTCCGATGTCACTCTGAATATCGAATGCATGTCAATATTCTCGTTCGCTGTATCAAGGATGCTGTCCAGGGAGCCTATGAATGAGTTTATCTCATCGTCGCTGTACGTTCTTATCCCGTCCTCCGATGAATCTTCCTCCGGAAGTCTCACGTTCACGTGAGGCATGACCCCGAAGCATCTCATCCCTGTGAGAGATTCGATACGTTCTATGCCGCTTCTCAAAATGTCCTTGTCTCCGTAGTACTTGTTTATTATGAACCCTTTCAGAAGGTGTCTGTTCTTCTCCTCGGTCAGGCGCCATGTTCCGTATAATCCTGCGAACACACCGCCTCTCTCAATGTTGCCGATCAGTACCATCGGTATCTGGCGCTCGGCCGCGAATCCTACGTTCGCTATGTCATGATCCCTCAGATTTATCTCCGCAGCGGAGCCTGAACCTTCGGCGACGACCGCCTCGTACATATCGCACAGCTCATCATACGACGCCACCGCATGAGCCAGCAGTTCCTTTCGGGGCATTCTTCCTGTCTCTCTGCCATTCAGCAGCAGCTTCAGCTTCCCGTCCTCCGCTTTCAGGAGGACCGGGTTCATCCTCACGTCCGGCTCTATGTCGGAGGCCCATGCCTGAAGTGCCTGTCCTGTACCGATCTCATCGCCGTCAGCCGTTCTGAACGATGTGGACGAAAGATTCAGCGCCTTGAACGGTGCGACCATGATCATTTTCCTTCTGAGGTAACGGCAGAACAACGCGGTCATTAGCGTTTTACCCGCGTTGGACGTGGTGCCGACGAAAAGTAACCTCATCTGCAGACCTCCAGCATCTTGTTGAATGCGTTCATATCGATGGACGATCCCACCGCATCGGCCAGCTTGTCCAGCGTCTCATCGAGTATCTTATCGTAACTTACATCTGAATATCCGGACGGGACGTACTTTCCGGTCATTTTTAATATGTGCCGTCTGAACCCGGGTTCGTCGAACAGGCCATGCACGTACGTGCCGAACAGTTTTTCACCGACATCTGCGGAACCCTCGTTCACCGACGGGGATTTGAAGAATGACAAAGTGAACAAAGGTTGTGCGTTAGTCTCCGTACATCCGGAATATGCCTCATAACCTTTCATATCCTCGCCGGTCAGCGCAAGCTTCCCTTTCACCTGTCTCTTCGTTTCCTCGTTACCTGTCCATTTCACCGTTGCGTCGAACAGACCGAGCCCTCCGGCGCATGGTGCACCCGTACCTGAGAACGATGCACACATGATCTGATAGCCTCCGCATATCCCGACAATCGGTACCTTTCCTTTCATAGCGATCACGGAAACGTCCATCCCGGATGAGCGCATCCATTCCACTGACGCCTTGATGTCCTTGGTGCCCGGTATTATTATAACGTCCGCATCGTAAAGATCTCTCGGATCTTCAGTGTACTTTATGTGAACGTTCTCATGGTACAACGGATCGAGATCGGTGAAATTCGCTATCTTCGGCAGTTTGAGAACGATCACGTTGATCTTCCCTTCCTTACCCTCAGACCGGTTCATGGTCATCGAATCCTCGGCGGGCATCGGAAGGTCCAGATGAGGTACCACTCCAAGGACGGGTATCCCTAGGATCGACTCTATTTCCTTGATGCCGCTGTCAAGCGATGAGGCGTCACCGTGCATGTTGTTGAATATTATCCCTTTGACCCTTTTTCTGTCGTCATCCGCCAGTAACTCCACTGTACCGAGGGCGTATGCGAACGCCCCTCCCCATTTCATGTTCACGACCAATATGCAATCCGCATCCGCCATCTCGGCGGCCCGCATGTTGGCGATATCCCTGTGATAGATGTTTATCTCCGCCGGTGATCCTGCCCCTTCCATGACTACGTACTCGTACCTGTCCTTCTGCAGCCTTATGCTCTCCCTGACGGCTTCCGTGCCTTTCGACGGTATGAAATCTTCGTAGTACTCGTTCACCCCGAACTCGCCGAAGATCTTCCCGTGCACGATGGTCTGGGTCTTTCCGCTGCCCATCGGTTTGATGAGTATCGGGTTAACGTTGCGATCGGGATGTCTTATGCGTGCGGCCTTGGCCTGCACCATCTGTATCGATGCGACCTCTGAACCGTCGGATGCTATCATCGAGTTCAGACTCATGTTCTGAGTCTTCATCGGTGTGACAGAATATCCCTTCCGGGAAATGATGCGGCACAACGCAGCTGTGATCAGTGACTTTCCGGCATCGGAGGTCGCCCCGAGGACCATTATCGCCTTCCCCGGTACCATGAATCTTTCCTTCGCTTCTGTGAGCAGTCCTCTGAGCCTCGGATCGTCGGGTTCCCTTATCCTGAGCTCCGTGATCCTGGACGCGATGAATCTGCACACCGGTATGCGATGAATGAAATGACAATAGACGCAGCTCCAGTACTTGCCGTTGGGGGTGTCTATGTACTCTCCGAGGTCCTCGTCCCCGCACGGATGGAACGGACAGAAACAATACGTGCAGTCCTGTCCCTCATAGTGGCAAGGTCCGAACTTGCAGTCGGGATTCGGGCCGGTCCACCCTTTATCGATCTCACACTTTACCATTTTCAGGCAGTCCATTATGGATATATCATCCATCTCGCATATAGACTTGATTGTAAGATTTTTGAAAAATACGGAAACGGTCGATACGGATCGTTCCTCGGACAGGTCTTCAGAGAGAATCTGATATCACAATGCTTTTGTTCACGTATATGCTATGCGTAGAATATGACAATACATTCGTTCCCCGACATCAACAAGGATTGGCTGAGGAGAGCGAAGCGCAGATACGCCTCATCGTTCATGGGCGGGGAGTTCGACCGCATACCTGTGGATCCGATGATGCTGTCGCATGCGACCGTCGCATGCGGATATTCGATCAGGGACTTCTATGAGATACCGGAACTCGCCGTTCACTGTCTGGCGTACGCGCAGGAGATGTATGATCTGCTGCCCGTCACCAAATACTATTTTGCGCATCCGTGGCTTCCGGAACTCGGAATAGAATTAAGATACATGGACAAGACCGCTCCCGTTCCCGACAACATCGTTGTGAGTTCGGCCGAGGATGTTGATAAACTTCGTGTACCCGATATCAAGGAGATCGAGAACGGATACACGTACAAGAGACTCACCGGCGCATCGAACTACATAAAGGAGAAGCTCCCGGAGATGTTCGTTCCGCTTGCATACTGCCCGGAACCGGTGGGCTCCGCCGCGGAGCTGTGCGGTGTCGAGGAATTTCTCATGTGGACGGAGACCGAGAGGGACCTCGTCAAGAAACTGATAGACGTTTATGTGGAAACGGCGATAACAGGCGCGGAGGCACTGGCCAAGGCGTACGGAAGCGCGCTGATAAGCACCGGTTCGGTGCTTGAGAACAGTGACACCATGTCCCCTGAGACCATAAAGGACATCTCCCCTCCGGCACTGGAGAAACTTGTGAAGGGGTGTCTGATGAAGGGTGCCGGACCGCAGGTGTTCTATCATTTCTGCGGCAACCGCGCATTGGATTACGAACTGTACGTGAACGATCTGGTGATCACGCCGTTCACGATACTTCAGATGGGATATTTCGAAAGGGACCCGTTCCCTGCGGCCATTATGAAGGACAGGTTCGGAACACGCGCAACGATAATGCCGTCGGTCGATACGAAATTGTTCGTGCTCCCGTCCCAGACGAAAATATATGAACAGGCCAAGGAGCAGATACTGAACGGCCGCGACAGCAAGATGGGTTGTATTCTCGGGACGTGCTGCGAAGTTCCGCCCAACTCACATCCTGCGAACATCCATTCACTGGTAAAGGCGGCATCCGATTTCGGTGCATACGGGTCATGGTGATCCGATGTCGAAGAGCATCATTAACGGATTGGATCGCTGATATTCTGAGTTTGAGGGAAACAAGTGAACGACCCACATCACCGCATTGAAATGACCGTTGGCGATTTCAACCACCGTTAACAAAACTATATAAGTAAGATATATAATAAGGGGTCAAGGGGAAGCACTCAAAGCATTCCTGATTCACTATCACGATCACACGCCGTCGAATAGGGCGGTAAAAGTCAAGAATCGAAAACGACCTTGGGAAAAAAGGTTCGAAAAATGAAACGAGGCCGTGTTTACGGACAGATGCGGGCAAGACCTGCAGGCATCGCGAAAAGCATGCAAACCCGGAAGATAGAGAGTTTTCCCTTGCAACATCAGAGGGCATTCACATGAATAACATAGATCCCAATACAACGAAATACATGATAAAAGCAAGACTTACCGCTGACGGCATCGTAGAGAAGCCGGACGTGGTCGGCGCCATCTTCGGTCAGACTGAAGGATTACTTGGCGAGGAACTCGACCTCAGGGACCTTCAGAAATCCGGAAGGATAGGGAGGATCGAGGTCGAGGTCACGTCCAAGGGCGGGAAATCCGACGGCGTGATATACATCTCGTCCAGCCTGGACCAGGTGGAGACCGTTGTCCTTGCGTCAGCGCTTGAGACGATAGACCGCGTCGGTCCCTGTAAAGCGACGATAAAGGTGCTCGGCATCGAGGACGTCCGCATATCGAAACGCGAGAAGGTCGTCGACCGTGCGAAGGAACTTCTGAACGATCTCATAAAGCAGTCGAAGGGCACCAGCTCCGATCTCACGGACAGCATAAGGCAGAGCATCCAGGTGGAGGAGATAACCTCCTACGGAAAGGACAAATGTCCCGCCGGCCCGAACGTGAAGACGTCGGAGGCGATAATCATAGTGGAAGGCAGATCGGATGTCCTCAATCTTCTGAAGGCGGGGATCAAGAACGCCATCGCCGTCGAGGGGACGAACATCCCGCAGACCGTACAGGAACTTTCCAAAGAGAAAGTGGTCACCGCCTTCGTGGACGGCGACAGAGGAGGGGAACTCATCCTGAGGGAGCTGTTCCAGGTGGCCGAGGTCGACTTCGTTGCCCGCGCACCGCGTGCACACGAGGTAGAGGAACTGTCAACGAAACAGATAGTCAAGTGTCTCCGCAACAAGGTCCCCGGCGACCAGTACATGGAGATGAACGGACTCTCCGACGATGACGACAAGGACGATGATAACAAGCGCCGCGACCACAGACGCGAGAGACAGGGCGGCGATGATGACAACGAACGCCGCGGCAGGCGCGAGAGAGACGATGACGACGATGACCGCCGCGGAAAGCGTGAGGACAGAGGGAAGCGCGAGAGGAGGAGCAGAGAGGATCGTTTCAACTCCGAGGCAGCCGAGAGATATAAGAAGAGGGTTGTCGCCGAACCGGTAGCGGAACCGGCCGAGGATGGAGAGAAAGAGAGCGAAACGTCCGAGGAGGAGAAGAGCGAGCCCGCACCTGAGAGGCAGCTGCGCACCGAGAGGGAGAAGAGACCGCGCACCGGCGGCAGGAAGGACAGCGCCAAACAGCCGAAGATACTGTCCGCCGAGCAGGAACTGCTCCGTGACATGTTACTTGAGATGGGTTCCACGCACAACGCCAAGATATTGAACTCCGATAACGAGACAATGAGGGAGATCGCCGTGAAGGAACTGGTCGACTCCCTGAAAGATGATTCGGAAGGCATATCCAAGATAGTCTTCGACGGCGTGATATCACAGAGGATACTTGATGTGTCATCTGAGAAAGGCGTGAGCACCGTCGTGGGCACCCGCAAGGGCAACATAACCAAGATGCCCGCAGGCATCACAATATGGACGAAGGAAGACCTGTATTAAGATGACGAAGAACACCGAGACCGCCAAAAAGAAGGAGATAAGCTCCTGGGAAGACCTGGAAGGCATAAAGAGCACCGCTGAGATCGCGATACCGTCGGATCCGTTGGACCGCGTCCTCGGACAGGAGGAGGCGATAGCGTTGGCCAAGGTCGCCGCGAAGCAGCGGAGGCATCTGCTGCTCGTCGGCCCTCCCGGTACCGGCAAATCGATGATAGCTCAGGCAATCTCGCTGCACCTTCCGGCACCCAGTCACGAGGTGCGTGTCGTGAACAACCCGGAGAACCCGGAACGTCCGATACTGGAGGTCGTCGAAGAGTCCTACGTACTTGAGGAGAACATATCCAAAGCGGGCGCCATGGGCGAGTTGCTCGAACCGGAGAGGACGCCCACGAATGTCGCCGAACGTTTAGGATATCTGTGCAAAGGATGTCATAAATATTCGATTTACACAGAAAGGACGTGCCCTCACTGCAATCGATCCAAAACAGAGATGGGCGGTACTACGAACCCGTTCGGGGACCTTCTCGGAAGCATGCTCGAAAATGCTATGCCGCAGGTGTCGATCGGTAAGGAGAGAGTAACAACGTCGCGCAGGAACAACGACGGTTCCGAGGAGACGATAGTCTTCGAACGCGCCGGCGACAAGATACGCATGCTCGACCAGCAGACCCTTGAGAAGAGACGTGAGCTCGACAAGACATCCAACCGCAAGATATTGGTGAAACTCGACCGTAATCCGTTCATACTCGCCACCGGCGCATCGGAGACGGAGCTTCTGGGCGATGTGCGCCACGATCCGTACGGAGGTCACAATAATCTTGGCACGCCAGCGTACGAGAGGGTGGTCGCCGGAGCGATCCACGAGGCGCATGAGGGCGTTCTGTTCATAGATGAGATATCCCATCTCGGCAATCTGCAGAGATTCATACTCACCGCGATGCAGGATCACAAGTTCCCGATAGCCGGGCGCAACCCGCAAAGTGCGGGCGCAAGTGTTAAAGTGGACAGTGTACCTTGCGACTTCATTCTTGTTGCAGCATGTAACATACAGGACCTGGAGAACATCCTGTCCCCGCTGAGGTCGAGGATCATCGGCGGCGGTTATGAGGTCCTCATAGATACCGTGATGCCGGACACTCCGAGAAATCGTGCAAGATATGCACAGTTCGTCGCCCAGGAGATACAGATGGACGGCCGCATCCCGCACGCGACCATCGCTGCGGTGGAGATGATAATCGATGAGGGAAAATCAAGAGCGAAGGCTGACAATCATCCTACCGGCCTCACGCTCCGCCTGAGGGAGCTGGGCGGTCTGATAAGGGCGGCCGGTGACATAGCGACGATGGAGAATGCAAAGCTCATCGACGTGAACCACATCAAACGCGCCATAAAACGTTCAAGACCCGCTGAGGAGCAGATCAAGGACAAGTACGGATCGTACATGAAAGGACTGTCCAAGGATGTCTCCGAATCACAGAAGGAGAAGTCACCGTACTATATGCATAATGAGCACATAGGCGACCAGATGTTCAATTGAGGATCATGTCCATCCTGACGGCGTCGCCGCCGTCGTTGTAATAACTTCTCAATATCTCAGTGGGAGCGAATCCGTGACGTTTATAGAAGCCGATCGCGCGCATGTTGGATGGTCTCACTTCCAATGATATGTGCGTCATCCCGTTCATCATGGCTGCCCGCATAAGATCGACCAGAAGTTTCGAACCGATGCCCATCGACCTGTGTGCACTGTCAACAGCGAACATCATTATCCTCACGTGGCGGTCGTCGACCTTCGTCGTAAATATGAAACCGACCGGCCTTCCGGCGAAGTCGCACGCCACCAGCTGGCCCTTCGGCCATTGCATACGGAAGAATGAGAACATCTCCTCTCTGTACGATTCGTCAAGGGAGGAGAGAAGTATCTCGTACAGCCGTTCGGAATCCCTTTCCTCGTACTCTCGGATCATCATCTTCCTTTCATCCTCATTACCGTTGCGAACGCCAGTATCGCCAGCAATATAGCAAGGATGGGGGCGTATTTAATGTATGGTCCGAGGACCGAACTTTCGTTCTTCGGAGATACGATGACGATGAATTCGTACACATACGACTCGCCGGCGATATCCGTGGCGGTCAGTGTGCACACGTTCACGCCTTCCGGGAGCAGTACCGCGATCTTAAGTCCCACACGATCGGTGACACCGTCGCCGTCCAGGTCCCATGAGAACAATGTCCCTCTCGGGAATGAACTCGATGATGCATCCAGTATCACCGCCTCGCCCGCTGTGCCGCCTGTTACGGTCACGGATATCACGACATCCGTATCCTCACCCCAGTCGGAAAGGAAATATGATGCGAAATAATCTGAAACGTCCTTGGAGCGTATCTCTGCGGCCGTCTCGCGGTTGTTCAGGAACGCGGCATTGGTCCAGTTGATGGATGACACCCATACCGTATCGTCGATTATCACACCTTTGTTATGGGTCAGACCGAAGTTATCGCCTCCGCTTATGGTCCTCGCCCTCATGCCGTTCATGCCGTCCATCACCGACACGAGTGTGTGATTGTTCGCCCCTCCTCCATCCGTATCGAAGGTCACATCCGCCAGTAATCTAACGTCAACGCCGTTGCCGGCCGCGGTCAGCGACCAGGACAGAGGAGATTGTGTTGTGGTGTCCGTCCATGCATACTGAACGCTCATCTGCTCCGTGTATATCCTGGACGAGGCGTCCTGCATCCTTTGTTTGAGATAGTCGATAGAGAAATCAGGACTGATCACCGGTTTGACATATGCTTCGAACTTTTCATGATGTGCCGGCGGTCTGGCCTTATACTGAGGAACGAGTATCGGCGGTATGCTCTGATACAAACTTCTCAAACTATGAACATCATAACGTGATACGTCGCTATCGGCTAGGAATATATCTGTCATATATTCCGCGTATCCGTCGCTCTCGATGACCGCTCCCCATCCTCTGTTCCCCGAGAACGAGCCTTCCCTCCAATTCTCCGATGTGATTATGACGGTATTTCCGTCAACTATCGCATACTTGTTGTGAAGGAGGTCATACCTCTTGTAGACGTCGAACGTCTTCAGTATGCGGATGTCTGCGCCCTTCTCATACAGTGCGCCCATGTACCTTATCTCCGTATCCGGAACACCGCCGGCAGGGGAGCCCTCTAACAACAAGGTAACGGAAACGCCTCTGTCGAGAAGCATCATCAGCAGGGAGATGATATCCTTGTGATCCATCAGGTACATCGATATCAGCACTTCCGATGATGCGCTCTCCAGCGCACGGAAGACGGGGTCGCCCTTGGAATCAGGGAACACGAACGGTGTGACGACGGCATCGAAAAGATCTGATGATATTTTCTCATCAGTGCGACCGACAACGGATATCGCCCAATCGTTCGCGGTGTCGGTGTCGAACGCGGAGCACCTGGCAGCCATCTTACCTGCCGCTATCCTGGAGAACGCGGGGCCATTCCATCCGGGCACCTTGGTATCACCGTTCCCGTACACGAACGTGTCCAGGACCTTATTGTCTGATGTCCTTCTGAGCATGACCTCATCGCCGGCATCCGCCAGAATGAATGACTTGGCGGTTATGCCGAACGTCCCGAACAGGTAGACCGTACGGCCGGTGAACCATCCGTCCGGTTCGTTGCTTGCGATCGTGACATATTGTTTAACGTCCACGAAGAGATCTGCGGTGAATCTTACCGTACCTTCTCCGTCGTCCAAATAATAATTTTTCAGATTTATCCTGGCGGACCCGGCGTTGTACAGTGTTACCGCCTCGAACGAGCCTGCGGGCATGATCTCATAGAGCCACAGGGCCTCGTTGTCCGCAGCGGACGTATCATCCGATATGCAGGATACGGATATGAGTGCGATGACGAATATTATCGCGGCTGCTTTTCTCATGTTTAAGAAAAGTTCCGGCCCGGTTAATTAAAACTGAACTATACAGTTAGTATAACTCTGTGCTCACAGATATCTCACAAGATCGTAGAGAGCAGCCTTCGGGTCCTTTGACCTTACTACGCCTGACGCAAGGAGAACTCCGTCCGCACCGAGCTCCAGCGCCTTTTTGACGTCCTTTCCTGTCTTGACGCCGGCTCCGCAGAGAACTGATATATCTTTGTTAACGGATTTGACGGAACTGACCGTTCTCTCCACTATCTCCGGGTTCGCGTCCGTTACGGAGATATCGCCGCCTATCAGCTCCGGAGGTTCCACGGCTATCATATCCGGACGGAACACCGCCGTCTCGGATGCTGCACTGACCGTATCTGCGCAAACTATCGTCAAAAGACCACATTCCCTGCACATTTCGACCGAACGCGATATGTCGGTCATCGGCAGTTTGTGCTCGCTGTGGTTTATCAGCGTCCCGACGGCACCGGCCGCCCTGATCATGGACGGTGTCGCCCATCCGGTCGACGAACCGGGTGCACGGGGGTCGGCGTTCTGTGAAAGTACGGGAATACCCACATTACGGGCGACGGCACCCAGTTCGGTCATCGGCGGGCAGACGGCTATCGTTATGCCGGATGTTCTTGCCACATCCTCACACAACCTGGCTATCTCAAGCGCGGCGACACCCTCTACCTCTCGGTATACCTTGAAGTTGACGATGATCGCCGGCTTAGACAATTTAGTCAAGTTTTTCGAACCTCTTGGTCAGATCCTTCAAGACCTCCGGTCTCGAAGTGTACTCCATCTCATCCGGTGAGAGGATGGCGGGCATGAACGGGCCGTGGCCTCTCATCATCTTGCTGGCGGCGACCGCGTTGTTGCGTACAAGGTCCCATACCTGTCCCTCGAAGAAGTCTATCGGCGTATGAACACCGGGTGCCGAGTCCATCGGCTCCACTCCCTGAAGTCTTCCCTCATTGAGCTGGAATCCGAGGCAGCATATCCTGGGCGGACCGTCGAAATATGTAGGATCGGAGTTCTCGACCGAACACGGGTACAGTGCGCCCATGTGCGAACCTCTCATCCATCCTGCTACGAGCATTGTGTTCATGAACGGCTGAAGGTACTCACCGACCGCCGGCAGGCCGCTCTGCGTCCTGCATATACATACCGGATCGTCCTTGCCGACGTACTTTCCGGCGGTGAGATTCAGTTTATCCGTACTGACGACGGC
>Ga0123353_10002267_pt1 | contig 23844 bp, 21 predicted proteins | sample TergutLab28metaG_3_FD_92763 | JGI IMG/M metagenome (GOLD analysis project Ga0123353, IMG submission 92763) | Labiotermes labralis P3 segment gut microbial communities from Petit-Saut dam, French Guiana - Lab288 P3 | ecosystem: Host-associated > Arthropoda: Insects > Digestive system > Gut ... | reverse complement strand
GGATTGTGAGGAAGACGACCCAAGCAGGGTGTGGCTCGCCAACTACAAAGGCCATCCAGAGGAACCAGGCGATGCTTGCCAGTGGGTAGAATCCCGCCAAGAACTTGCCAAAGCGCTTTGAGTAGGCAGCGTGGGCAATCATGTAATAGACGGGAACCGTGAAAAAGACGAACAAGCCTACCGCCCAGGCGTTGAGAAAAACGCCGATGAGTATATAGGCGATGATTGCTATCAGCGGAAAGGGAAACTTAAGCCAGGTTTTCTCAATGCCGTATTTGTCTTTGAAGGCAACGTTGACATCATCCCAGCTGTCGTACTTTTTGCCGTTGATGTAGACTTTTGCGTCGCCCCAGTCACCGGAACTGCTGGTGTCTTCGCCTGGGGCAGAGCTCGAGCCCTCGTGGTTGGAGTCTTTGCCATCGCTCACGTGGATGCCCTTCCAGCCTACGCGGACCTCTTCGCCGGTATCGGTATCCTTGACGTGAATACCGTCTTTCCAAGAAAGCGACACGATGTCTTCCCCATCCACTATATGAATGCCGCCCAAACCTATTTTGAAATCTGAATCCTTGACAGGTTTACCTGGCTTGCCTTGCTCGTCTGCCCCTGCCGCACTATCGGCGTCACCGGTAGCACCGGCGGCACCGGCAGTCCCTTCTTTGCGCGAAGCCGCCCGGTCAGCTGCCTCAAAGGCAACGTCATCCTTGAGGGTTTCATCAACATATAAGAGCTCGTCTAAAGACACGCCATAGAGCTGGGCGAGCGCTATGAGGTTGTCGGTATCGGGGGAAGATTCTGAGCGCTCCCACTTTGAAACAGCCTGTCGGGAAACCCCCAGCTTCTCTGCAAGATTCTCCTGCGAGTAGCCTGCTTCGCGCCGCCTTTTTGCCAGACGTTCCGCAATCTCTACGTTCATGATCCCCACCTTTCCTTGAAATAACTCTTGCTGCTCTTCTTGCTTCTCAGCAGGGCTCCTTGCCCTTTGTCTCTCTCAATACTACGGTTGCGGCCAGGCAAAATCGAGCAATTTCAGTTGGAATTTTCCGCAACTTTTGGTTGCGGAATCAGTATAGAGCAATTCTCGCTTCTTAATTCTCACCCAAACCGCTACTATTGGTACAGATACGCAGCTTCTTTTGCTTATTGGTATCTGTGGGAGGAAATTGCATGAGCTCAAAGACAAGTGAAAAGCCTAAGCGGAGTTTTTTTGGGCACCCTATGGGCCTGCTCAACATTTTTTCAACTGAGCTTTGCGAGCGTTTCAGTTATTACGGCATGCGCGCCATTTTGCTCTACTATATCTATAACACCGTGAGCTCCGGCGGCTTGGGCGTAGAGCACACAGAGGCGCTGGTCATTGTGAGTCTTTTTGGGTCGCTGGTTTACCTCTCAAGTATTCTGGGAGGCTGGCTGGCAGACCGAGTCTTTGGCCCTTATAAGGGAGTGCTTTACGGCGGTCTCATCATCACGGTGGGGCACGTGGTGCTGGGAATGCCGTGGGGCGAGCCGGGCCTGTTTGCAGCGCTCTTCTTCATCATCGTGGGAACCGGCATGCTCAAACCCAACGTCTCGGTTATGGTGGGCGAGCTCTACACCAAGGACGACCCGCGCAGGCAGGCAGGCTTCTCTCTGCTGGTCATGGCAATCAATATAGGTAGTTTTCTTGCGCCGCTGATTGTTGGGGCAACCTCTGTGGCCTTTGGTTACCACACAGCATTTCTGATTCCGGCAGTCATGATGATGGCGGCGGTATTTATCTACGTGATTTTGGGCAAGACCACCTTGCAAGGTATTGGTCGTGAACCGGTGCAGCGTCTCACGGCAATCGAGAAGCGTCGCTGGGGCAGCGTGGCTACCTTGATAGTGGGCATACTGGTTGCACTCTTCGTCTTCCTGGGAACAAAAGGTCTGCTGAATATTGAGATGATCGGTAACAGCATGCCCTTTGTATGCACCATACTTGCGGCAGTCCTCTTTCTCTTTATCATTCTTGATAAAAACACCAGTAAGGTTGAGCGCTCGCGCGTGTTTGCCTTTATCCCAATCTTTTTGGTGGCGGCAGTGTTTTGGGCTATTGCAGAACAGCAGTCCACCACCATTGCGCTCGTGGTTGATACGCGGATCGATAATAACGTGATGGGCTATGTTGTGCCGTCGGCTTGGTATGCCTCGGTAAACCCGCTGGTCATTATTGTGTTTGCCCCCATCTTTGCGCTTATTTGGACAAAGCTCGGCAAACGCCAGCCTTCCATAATGGTTAAGATGTCGCTGGGCTTATGGTTGGCCTTTTTGGGTTTTGCCGTTTTTGCGCTCGCTTTTATTTCAGTTGGCAGCGGAGAGCTCGTGAGCCCCGTTTGGATACTGACCGGGATATCTTTAATGACCCTAGGCGAGCTTATGCTCTCGCCCACCGGACTCAGTGCCACTACACTGCTTGCGCCCGATAGACATATGTCTAAAATGATGGGTCTCTGGTTTGTTTCCAATGCACTTGGCCAGGGTATCATCGCATTAACGTCACATCTCTTCAACGAGACTGCGCCGGCAGATTTCTATCTTGCTTATGCTTTAGTGGCGCTCGTCTGCGGCACAGGTATGTTCTTGGCTCGCAAGAAGCTCTTGGCTCTGGCGCAGGGAGTGAGATAAACCGATGAATTGCTGCTCACGCCCTGTTCGTCATCCCGGGCTTGACCCGGGATCTTGAGACTCTGAGGTTCTGTAGTTTCAAGATTCCGGCTCAGAGGCCGGAATGACAAAAAAGGACCTGAACAGGCACACCGACGAAAGGTACAGCTGAATGATTAACACCGTGCTCTTTGACCTCGACGGAACGCTGCTGCAGCTGCGGCAGGAGACCTTTATCAAAACCTACCTCGGCAAGCTTCAAAAGGTGTTTGTGCGGCTTGAGATGGATGTTGAGGAATCCATCAAGGCTCTTTGGGCGGGCACGGAGGCGATGGTACGCAATGACGGAACCATGCTCAATGCGGAGCGGTTTTGGGCAGTATTCACCGAGCAGCTGGGCCTTAACGCAGAGCAGCGCCAGGCTGTGGAGCTTGCCTGTAACGAATTTTATACCGGCGAGTTTGACACCGTTAAAGAGATAATGCCTCCTAACGAGATATCCGGGCCGTTGGTGCGTGCGCTGGAATCAAAGGGCTACGAGCTGGTGCTGGCAACTAACCCGCTCTTTCCCTCGTGCGCAGTGGACACGCGGCTCAGGTGGATTGGCCTCACTCAGGAGGATTTTAGCCTGGTGACCCATTACGAAAACAGTACCTTCTGCAAGCCCAATCCGCGGTATTTTGAGGAGGTCCTGGCAAAGATCGGCAAGGCACCTAAGCAGTGCCTCATGGTGGGCAACAACACCACCGAGGATATGGTCATTGGTGACCTGGGCGCGGAGACTTACCTGGTGACGGACTGTCTTGAAAATGAGGCAGGGCTTGACGTGGCAGCTTTCAGAAACGGCACGCTTGCTGAGCTACAGGAGTATCTGGGAGCTTTTGACGATATCAGGTAATGTGACTCCTTATATCGAGCCCCAGTTAGGCATGCCGCCTATGTCATATACCTTGGTATAGCCCATGTCAGCGAGAATCTGTGCAGCCGTAGCGCTTCTATTGCCACTGCGGCAGTAGATAAAAATGGTGGTGTCCTTGTTGGGGAGTTCCTCTGCAGCGCGAACCTCAAGCTCTGAAACCGGTATGAGCAAGGCTCCACCCACATGACCCTCTTGAAACTCTTCAACTGAACGAACATCGAGAAGGATAAAATCATCCAGCCCCTCTATCATCTGGTGCGCTTCATTTGCGCTTATCGTTTGGGGGTTTGAGCTATTTGCGGTGCCGGCGCAGGCGCCTAAGCAGACACTCAGCAGCAGCGTGGCAACCAGTATCACTGCCAAAATCAGCTTTTTCACAAGTCCTCCGTTACCTCGCCCATTTGCCTGTTGCCGTTAAAACTGTTCCGAGGCAGACTATAACATACCCGGTGCTTCATAGTGTCTTAACGCTCAGAGACGCAACTTGGCAAAAAACGCTATAATACAACTCTGATTTACGAAAATAAATTTTGATAGGCACGCATATATGCTTGACAACACCATAGATTTAACTGCTCGGCGCCAAGAGATTGAGAACGGGCGAGATGTTTACGTTCTCTTGACCAAGCATTCTGACAACTTCTCCCTTTTCATTCTTGCTTTGATTAGAGGCTATTATTCGCATGCCTCAATTGGCTTTGATGAGGAGCGGGGTAAGTACTACAGCTTTACCAGGCGAGGGTTTCACATTGAGGAGCCGGAAAAAATCTGTCAAACGCGCAAGAACGTCAAGTGCGCCTTGTACAAAATTGCGGTTTCTCAAGAAGACTACGATGCCATGAGGGCTCACCTTGCGTCATTTCACAGCTGCCGCACCGAGTGGAAGTATGATGTTCCCGGCGTTTTGATGGGGGTAGTCAAGTTTCCCTATTGGAGACGCAGATCCAGGCGTTTTTGCAGCCAATTTGTGGCTGAGATCCTTGAGTCCGGCAATGAAAAGCACCTGCACAAACGCAGCTCCGTGGTTTTTCCCGATGACTTTGCCAAGACTATCAGCTCGGGACCGCTATTCTTGGGAACCCTCGAAGGGCTTAAGTCGTTTGGGTATTAACCGAATGTGCCCGGAGTAACCTGCCGGGACAGCTCTTGCTTCAGGCTGCCTTGATTGAGGACATCTTCATTTACCAAAATATACAACCCCTGCCTGCTCTATGAACGCAATCCGTTGCTCGCTTACCAAGTAGTTAAGATGAGACAACGTCTCTCCAATTGCAAAAAGTCTCGGCACCAAGGCAAGTTGTTCCCAAGTTTTAGAACCGCCTCCCCAGGCAGCCTTAGAAGCAATCTCTGCCACTGTCTGCTTGCCCTCTTTGGTAATCTGCTCAAAAGCCACGAGCTTTTTGTTGTGGTGCGCAATAATCTCCTCAATACGCAGTGACGGGTTGGTGATGATGTCTCCGTGTCCTGCGTAAACCAAATCGACGCTCATGCTTTCCACCTGGCTCAAAGCAGCAAAGTACTTTATAAGAGAGCTGCCCTCTGCCTTGAAATCCAGGACATTCGGCATCATGGGAGACATAAGAAAATCTCCAGAGAAAAGAATCCTATTGGCCGCATCGTAGAGGCTTATATGCTCTGGCGCATGCCCTGGCGTAGAAAGGCATGTCAAAGTGTGCTCCCCCACTTTGAGTATTGCCCCCTCTTCCAAAGGCTTCAGATCCGGAAGCATAGACCAATCGAGAAAAAAACCCGGTGGCATATCCTGGATTTTCAGCTTGGTTAAGGACCCAAACAAGCCGAGATATTGCATATAAGCTTCTATCGCTTCTCTATCCAAAATGGTGTTGGTAAACAGTCTCATGTCCCCCTCTTTGTCAAAGGGGCCGCACATCACGTTTGCACTGGCAAGCATTTGGCGTCTAACCAAGCCAACGTGGTCTGTGTGCAAATGAGTTATGCAGATATCTAGTTTTTCTGGATCAACGCCCATTTGCTGCAGTGACTGCGCCAATACCTGTTCGCAGATATCTAAATCGGCGCCGGTGTCAATCAGCAAATCCCGCTCACCCTTGAATAAGTAAGTGTGAATTTTGAGAAGAGGATTATTGGGAAGTGGCACTGATATACGGTGTGCGCCACCCATCATATGCTTAATCATAACCTACAATACCAATCCGCCGTAAAGCGCCCTTTGCTGACTGACGTCGGCACCATGAAGCCGGCAGCAAAAGATACCCATCAGCCAAAACGATACTGAACACCTGTTGCTCCCTGGGGGTAATTCCAGCTTAACACTTCGTCTCCACAAATAATCAAGCAGGTTCCACATTCCAAGCAGCCGTCAGTGCTTAAAACAACACAGCCCTGTTCGTCCGCACTATAGAGCTCGGCCGGACAAAGCCGTACACAGGCAAACAAGCGCTTATCGTTTGTTTTGTCTGTTTTAATTTCTATATGAAACTCGCTGCTCTCCTTAAAAACATTGAGACCCAGCTTGCTTTTTACGTTTCCCTTTAAGCTCAAAACATCACTCATAGCTTTTTCACCTTTCCAAAGTCCTTGAATAGGATATCCTTCATCACGCCAGCTGTCAGGTGCTTTCTGAGGGTGGGATAAATCCTTTTCTTGGGGCCGTTCACCTTGTAAAGATCGTGCATCAGATCACAGACAAAAGAGGGATAGAAGCTAAAGAAGCGATCATGATCAAGCGATGCAGCTACGTTTTGGTGCTCCTTGGAGTCCTTAAGAACAAAGCTGTCTGCAAGAAGAGTCTCATACACGCTGAGAGACTCGGCACCAAAGTCATTTTTCTCTAAGGCCTTTTCAACAGCCAGTGCAGCAAAATAGCCGCTCATCACTGCGTATTCCATGCCGCGAACAGTAATTCCAGCGTTGAGAGAGAAGCCGGCAGCATCACCTGCAACGAGAATGCCGTTGCCATACAGCTTACTCAGCTGATTGTAACTTCCCTCTAGCACCACATGAGCGGAATACTCAACAGGCTCTCCGCCGGCAATGAGTGGGAGAACCTCTGGTCGCTCTTTGAAGCGATCAAGCGCCTCGGGCACAGAAATTTCGATTCCCTCTTGCGAAAAGGCCTCAATACCGAGAACAAGTCCAAGGCTGATGCTTTCTTTGTTGGTATAGAGAAAACCTCCTCCAAAACGTCCGCAGGTAATGTCACCCATGAAGAGACGTGCAGCCCCTTGCTCATCAGAAACCCCAAATCGCTCATTGATGAGTTGTGGATCCAGCTCAATAATCTCTTTTACTCCAATTGCGGAGTGCTTAGGTTTAAGAGGCCCCCTGAGGCCTGCCTGCTGTGGAAACAGCGAGAGCACGCCGTCGCAACAGATAACGGTCTTTGCGTAGAGAGTGTCTCCACCTGCAGTGATGCCAATAACCGCGCCATTCTCAATCACCAGGCTATCCACCCTGGTTTTTGTGGCAATTACCGCGCCTTTTCTTTCAACCTGCTTGGCAAAAAAACGATCGAGCTTTGCACGACATACGCTATAGCTTTGACCCGGTATACTGCTAAGGGAATCATCCGTGTAACTCACCGTGAGGCTTTTGGTTGGGGCAACCAAACAGATCTCTTCACGCGCTATGCTCCGCTCCAGAGGGGCCTTGTCCCAAAGGTCATCGAAGAAGCCCTTCAGAGGCTCAACATACAGGCGGCCCCCCGTTACATTCTTTGCGCCGCAATAATCACCCTTTTCCAGGAGAAGTACCTCCTTGCCTCTGTCTGCAAGGGTCCAAGCGGCAGCAAGGCCTGCCAGTCCACCGCCGATGATAATCGCATCAAATTGATTGTCTTCCATGTGATGATTCCTTTCACAGGGACCCTGGCACATCAGTACCACGCCCTCAGTAAGCTACGGGCAGTTAATCCAAGCCTGCAGCTGCCTGACTCAAAGTTATGCAGATCAATAAGCAAACTTTGGCTGGCGTTTTTCCAAAAAGGCAGCCAAGGCTTCGTTCATGTCTTCGCTACCAAAACAAGCAGCTGATTGAGCCTGCTCAAAGAGCAGGCCGGTTTTGAGGCTACTTTCCGCAGCCAAGTTGATACCGTATTTAGCAAACTTCATAGATAGAGGAGGAAAACTCGCCATTCTTTTTGCCATGCTCAAGCTTGCTTCCATTAGCTCGTCCTTTGGAACCACTTTTTCTGCCAAGCCAATGAGGCGAGCTTCGTCGGCTTTTATCGTTTCGCAGCCCATAATCAAACGTTTTGCCTGCCCTAAACCAACTAGCCTGGTAAGCAGCGTGGTGCCACCTAAATCAGGCGAAATGCCCAGTCTGACCTCTGGCAAGGTAAGCTCACAATCATCGGACAAAAAGCGCATGTCACAGCCCAAAATAATCTCAACTCCTGCACCAAAGCAACGTCCCTGAACTGCTGCAATGACAGGAATAGGCATTTCTAGCCAATGCATTGCAACTAGTTGGTAGCGACTAAGTATGCGCTGTAATTCCTTTGGTGCAAGCTGCGTGAGGGCATTAATGTCCATCCCGTTAGAAAAATTGGATCCTTGGGCACAGAGTATGACCGCGCGAATCTGGGGATTATCTTCTATCTCTTTTTGCAGTTGAGCCAGCTCCGACAATACTTCGATAGTGATTGTGTTTCCAACGTCTGCCCTGTCTAAGGAAACAATAGCAACAGAGTCTTCGATTTGAAAGCTGAAGTTACTGAGAGCAAGCATTTTGACCTTCTTTCTTAATACCGTATTCCAAACAGAATTCTAGCTGCTTCTTTGCTTCTTTGCAGCCAACAGAATTTGGTCAGTTCATCCCTCCAAACGATTCATTCCACATCTCTCTCAAGGCATTGCGATTTGACTTATTGTTCTTTGTCTTGGGAATTGAATCAACAAAGACGATTTTCCTTGGCAGCTTGAACCTGGCCAGTTGTTTTTCGCAAAAGGTGATAACCTCTTCTTCAAGCAACTCTGTGTCTGTTTTTTTAACCACAAAGGCAACCGGCACCTCACCCTTCATCTTGTCAGGCACCCCTATAACACAGGCTTCATTGATATCGGGGTGCGTAAAGAGGATTTCATCGATTTCGCGGGGATACACGTTGAGCCCGCTCATGATGATGACATCCTTCTTACGCTCCAAGATCCTGAAGATCCCCTCTTCGTCCATGATGCCAATGTCGCCCGTATAAAACCACCCATTACGGATAGAGGCTTCTGTTTCTTCTGGTCTTCTCCAATAGGAACTCAGCATCTGGGGGCCTCGAAATATGATTTCTCCCGATTCTCCAGGAGCTAGCACCTGGGTCCCTGTGTCGGAATCCACAATCAGCGCCTCAGTATTGGGATAAGGAATCCCCACGGTTCCTTCAGCCTGGTCTTCTTTATAAAAGGGAGTGCCTAAGACAGAGACGCAGGCTTCAGACAGTCCGTAGGCTTCTGTTATCTTGGCATTGGTCATTGATTCGAACTTGGTTTTTGTTTCCTTGGAAAGCGGGGCAGAGCCGCTTACAATAGCCTTGACCGAAGAGATATCGTAATCTGCAATAGATTCGCTGGCAACGATATAATTGAGGATTGTTGGAATTGCAGGTAAAACCGACGGCTTTGTTTCAACTATTGTCTCGAGCAGTGTAACAATCGAGAACTTGCTCATATCCACCAGGATTGCCTTGCCTCCGGTGCAGATGGGTATCAGCAAGGCGCAATTAAATCCCAAACCATGAGACATGGGTACATACACAATGATTGAGAACTCGTCTCTTGGTGCTCGCGCTTCCATGAAGGCAACGTTGCAGAGTCCGTTAGCAATCAAGGCTCTGTTTGATAGACAACAGGCTTTGAGGAAGCCGGTTGTTCCTCCCGTGTACTGCAACACGGCGATATCGAGCGGATCGATCTCTACCGCAGGTTCAACTGCCTCATTCTCTTCAATCAATTGCTGATAATCAACTACAACGGTATTAGGCAGTGCCTCGCTCAGGGACTCACTGTCTTCCGCTAATACTAACACGTGTGCCGGAGGGGCCTCCAGCGCGCTGAATGCTTCACAAAAAGCTGGCAAAGCCCTCTCGTCCGCCACTGCAATACAAGCTCCGCTGTCAAGTATCTGCGTGGTGATCTCACGTGGCGTGTCGTTGGGATTACAGTTAACGATAATAACACCCAGCTTAAAGCAAGCCAGGCTTACAAAAAGGAATTCTGGCCCATTGAGCATAAAGGTTATCAGTCTATCTCCTTTGACTGGTCCCAGTTTGGTTATTCCATTTGCCAGTTTCTGCGAGATGGTGTTGCTCTCTTCATATGAGTATTCCCTCTCATTAAACTGGATATACGGCCTGTTTGGCTGTTTTTTGACCCATTGATTAAAAAGGGTTTTTACGCTGATATCCGGAACAGGGAAACTATATTCTGATTCTGGGTCTTGCTGTTTTGACCACAAAAGCCTTGCCTCTGATACTGCTTTGCTAAATGGGTTTATGTTGAATTCGCTCATTGTTATCTCTGCCTCTCTCCATCTATCCAAAGAGTACTCTCTCCTTTTGGCCTCATCTCTTTCTTCTAGCGACAGTGGGAGCACGTGCCGGCGCAGCAGATTCCCAGTCTGTTGACATCCGGCAAATACTCCCCTCCACTGTCGCTTATAAGTTATTACCCGGTAAAGTAAAAGTGCTGTTTCATGCTGGCGCGCAACTCCTCGCGAAAGTCTGGGTGGGCAATCTCTATGAGAGCTGCTGCCCGTTCTCTTCTTGACAGATAGCGCAGCTGGGCAACGCCATATTCTGTAATCACATAATCAGAATAGGTGGCGGGCACGGTTACCTGTGTTCCCTCAATAAAGCTGGGAACGATGTTTGAGAATACATTGCCTTCTTTGTCCGTCCTTGTTGAGTGGAGTAGGTTGATTCCTTTTCCGCCCTCGGAGTACTGGGCGCCAATCATGAACTCCAGCTGCCCGCCCGCGCCACTGATGACTCTGTGTCCACTGGTGTGGGCAGCAACCTCGCCTGCCAGGGTTACTTCCAGGGCACCATTGATGCAGGTCATTTTTGGATGCTGGCTGATGACAGCAATGGAGTTTGTCTTGCTGCCCCTGCAAAGGTTTACGCTGGGGTTTTCTCTGGCATATTCATACAGGTCTTGATCGCCAAAGCATACCGTGGCAGTAGATATACCTCTGTTGATAGGCTTATTCATATTGGTGACAGCGCCCTTTTCTACCAGCTTGTCTACGCCGGCGGGGATCATCTCGGTGTGAATGCCCAAATCCTTCTTTTTATCCAAGCCTGCTATGACCGCTTCTGCAACGCCGCCCCAACCAATCTGCAAGGTTGCGCCATCCTCAATCAAATCAAGTACATACTTGCCAATTATCTCTTCTTTTTCGCCGGGAGCTTCTCTTTGAGTAGCCGGAATAACCGAGGCGTTCTCAACGAGATAGTCAAACTCAGAAATATGTACCCACTGATCAGAACCATATACTACAGGCATGTTTTCGTTTACTTCTCCAATGAGGGTTTTGAGCGCGCCACCTCTTCCTCTGCCCTCAATGACCTCCGGAGCCATAAAGCTGGAGAGACCCAAGTTGAGGAATCCCTGATCGTTTGGCGGAGCCACCATTACCATGAACACGTCAGCCCTTTTTCTGAGCCTTACATCGGTCTCTACCGCTCCGGTAGGATAGAAGTCCGTGGTTTTTTTGTCGTACCCTTGACGGAGTGCCGGGGTGCCGTATCCACTGATGTGCGTGAACTTGCCGCCGAGCTTGTTGATAAGGTCGGGGCTCAAGTACGGGTATCCACGCACTTGAATGGCGTCAAATATGGTGATGTTGTCCAGCTCTGCTGCTCTCCCAAAAAGAGCCATGTACATGTCGGGGGACACATTTCCGGGGCCTACGCCTCCCAACACCGTATCGCCGGTTTTGATACATTTAACTGCATCTTCAAATGTTGTTAACTTGCTGTTATAAAGATCCTTCCAATTACTCATGCTTGTACCTCTCTCTCAAATCACTGCTTGCCTGTTTGTGGTTTGCCTCTCGTGCCTACTGGGGCCTGTCTGCAAATATTGCACGGCCAATAATCAGCTTCATAATTTCGGAAGTGCCGGCAGCCACGGTTTGGAGGCGAGCATCTAAGAAGACCTCACCAATAGGCAGCTCGCCGCAATAACCATACCCGCCGTGCATCTGCATAGCCTTGCCGGCTACTTCGTTTACCAGCTCGGTGCAGTAAAGCTTTGCCATGCTTGACTGAATAAGGATGTCAATCTTTTGCCCAGAGCTAGAAAATACCATAGCAAGGCCGTCCACCAAGGCGCGCCCGGCAGCGAGCTTGGCAGCCAGGTCTGCTAATACAAACTGGGTGTTTTGGAAGAAAGCCACGGGCTTTCCAAACATAATTCTTTCCTTGGTGTACTTAATGGCCAGCTCAATGGCAAGTTCTCCCATGCACTGTGCAATGAGAGAGGCCAAAAGCCTTTCTTGCTGTAGCTTGGTCATCAGCATCTTCATTCCGGCGCCTTCTTCGCCCAGCAAATTCTTCTGCGGCACTCTCACGTTCTCAAAGAACATCTCCGCTGTATCCTGTGCGTGGGTTCCCAGCTTGTTGAGCTTTTTGCGCGAAACACCCGGTGAGGCAGTTTCTACCAAAACGAGACTGAGGCCTTTTGCACCAGCTTCAAGGTCGGTGCTTGCTGCCACGATGACCAGATCAGCTATTACGCCATTGCTGGTAAAAATCTTGTTGGCGTTAAGGATGTAGTCGTCTCCATCCTTTACGAGGGTACCCTTGGTAGCAGCAAGATCAGATCCTGATTCTGGCTCTGTCATTGCAATTGCCAGGATGGTCTCACCTTTAACAATCCCCGGCAAATAGCGATCTTTGAGTTCTTCAGAACCATAGGCATTGATATAGGGAGCAACAACGTCGCTATGGAGCCAGGTCATAACAGCACTGAGACCTCTGGCGGCAATCTCGTTGGTGATGATGTAGGAATCCATGAAAGGAGCTTCTAGGCCACCATACTTTGTGTCAGCCCACCGGCAGAGCCAGCCTTTTTCGCCAAAGGCGCGGTACACCTCAGGGTCAACCTGGCAAGCCTCATTAAACTCCTTCATTCTCGGCACGATTTCTTGATCAAGGTACGCGCCAACGCTTTTTCTCAATTCTTTTTGTTCGCTTGTTAACGGCAGGGTAAGCATTAGTTTTCCTCCTCTTTGTTGATTGTTCTTATTACTTGTTGGGCAACAAACTCGTTGATTTCTTCGTTGCTGTAGCCGGCTAGTTTGAGAACCTCCACAGAGTCTTCTCCTATGTCGCCAAACGAAAGCACCACTTCACCGGGAGTCTCTGAAAACTTTATCGGCAGGCCAGGGAATAGGGCTCTTTTTCCTGTTCCCATGAAATCGTCTACCTGTGCCACCAGCTGCCTCTCTACCACCTGAGGGTGTTCAACCACTTCTTCCATACCCAGTACGGGAGAAAAGCAGATGTCTTCGCTTGCAAAGAACTCAACCCACTCTTTTTGCTCTTTTGTTTTGAAGAACTCTGTCAAAAACAATCCGATTTCTATCTGCATCGCCGGCTTGGGGATCATGTTTTTGCCGATCCACTCCTCTTTATTGATCTTCTTACAGAAATCACCCCAGAATTTTGGCTCCAGTGCTCCGAGTGATACGTACTTGCCGTCAGCTGTCTCGTAGATTTGGTAACAGGCCAATCCGCCGTTTAAGGCTTCCATTCCTCTTTGAGGAGACCTGCCGGTGCTCCAGTAATCGCAAAGTGAATAGGCCATCGTAGTGATGCAGCCATCCAGCATCCCTACGTCGCAGTACTGACCTTTTCCGGTGAGCTCACGCGCGCGCAAAGCCATGAGAATGGCAATGATTGCGTGCAGGGTTCCTCCGGCTATATCTGCTATTTGAATTCCCGGGAGCCCCGGTGCTTCTCTGGAGCCGGTAGCCTCCAATATGCCCAAGACACTCAAAAAATTGATGTCGTGGCCAGCCACCATCTTCAGGGGACCGCTTTGTCCATAGCCGGTTAAAGCGCAGTAGATAATCTTTTCGTTGATTTGCTTGAGTTCTTCGTATCCCAAGCCCAAGCTGTCCATAGTTCCCGGGCGGTATTGCTCAAAAACTACATCAGCATCTTTTACCAACTCCTTAAAAACGGCCTTGCCTTCTTCTTTTTTAAGATCCAGAGCAAGGCATTTCTTGTTGCGGTTCACATTGTAAAAGTAGTAGCTGTAGCCCTTTGGCCCGTCTTGACGCGCTATGCGCCCAAACTCACCGGTTAGAGGCTCAATCTTTATTACTTCGGCGCCATAATCAGCCAATGTCTGCGTACAAAGCGGACCCGGCAGCATTTGACTTAAATCTATAATCCTTATTCCATCTAGTGGCTTAGTCATAGCTTAAACACCTCAATTACTTGATTGTTCCGCCTTTTTGGCCCTCATCATTTTGGCAATGCTATAGGCTTGGATCATTTGCTGGTTCCTGTTTTCAAAGGCCAGTGTCTCTTCAAAGCTTTGGGAGTCCTGTGCAAAGTTCAACGCCTCTTTACTGAGCCTTACAGCAAGAGGATCACTTTGGGCTATTAACCTTGCCTTTGCCAGCCCGGCTTCATCCAATTGGTCAAAGGGAACGCATTCCGAGGCAAACCCCAGGCGCATCGCTTCTTCTGCCATCAAGGGCCTGCCGGTAAAGAGAATATCCTTTGCCACTCCAGAGCCAATTTGGCGCATGAGGTAATAGCTTGAGCCCAAATCAGCACAGCCAAGACCCAGCTTCAAAAGCGGTACCGAGAATTTGACATTGTCGGCAATGATTCTGATGTCTGCCGCCATTGCAAGAAAGAATCCGCCGCCGATGGTGTGCCCAAAAGCCAGATTGATAATTACTTGGGGTAGTTTTCTGATGGCTACGAGCATATCGCAGAGCTTGTTTTGAAGATCATAGGACTTAACGGTGTCGCTCATTACTTGCACAGGGAAAAGATCATTAAAATCCGCACCGCTGCAGTACCCCTTTTCTCCGTCACCTCGCATTATCAGCACGGTTGTTTCGTAGTCGGATTTCATGGTGTTGATAAAATCGATTAGCTCGTCTATCAAGTCATTTGTCCAGGCATTCATGCTTTCCGGGCGAGCAAAGCTCACTACAGCGATGCCGGGCTCGGGTCTTTCTACCCTGATATTGGTGTACTCCTCGCTCATGTGTTACCTCCCTACCGATTGTTTGGTTTTCTTTATTAGTTCTCTTGCTTGGCATTCGTGGTTATAGAGATGTGCTTAATTTGGGCAAAAAGTCATTCAGGTCAGCAACCAGGTAGTAGTCTGCCAAAGTAAAAACATTTGCCTGATCGTCTTTATCTACTGCCACTATGGTATCTGCGTCCCGTATTCCAACTGAAAACTGAACTTGACCTGATGTTCCCAGCAAAAGAGCTACATTAGGCTTGCAGGTGGCACCTGATAAACCAATTATCCGCTCTTCGCCAAGCCACTTTCTGTCTGTAGCTATTGGCTTGGTACAACCGACTATACCGCCAATTTGATTAGCAATTTTGTTCACTGTCTCAAGAAGTTCTTCGTTTTCAAGCCCCTGGCCTACGGCAACTACTACCTCTGCGGAGCTTATTTCTACGCCTTCACTGGGCTTGCCTTGTGTCGAAAGAAGTCTCAGTTTTGAGTCTTCGACTTTAACGGAGATATCTTGAACTTGGCCACCGCCTTGATCACTGGGAACCTCATAACAATTGGCAGAAATCGCAATAAGCTTTTGCTGGGTTTTGATTACCTGGTGAGCAATGGTGGCACCACCCAAGGCATTGCGGACACATTCTATTTGCCCATCACTGGAGACAAGCGCCCTTACATCACTGAGGCATCCTGCGTTGATAATCTGTGCCAGTCGACCAGCCAGTTCCTTGCCTCTTCTGTTGGAGGATAAGAGGATATACTCTGGATTCAATTGGTTCACAACCTGACTAATCGCATGTGCGATTGAGGCTGTGTTAGCTATTTCTAAGGATTGGTTGTTCAGTCTGAATACTTGTGCGCCCTTTTGCGCCAAGCTCTCTGCTTGTGCATCATCATTTATTGCAAGCGCAAAAACTTCTTGGTCTATTTCTCTTGCAGCCGACAACAATTCACAAGCTAGTTTTGTTTGGTCACTCCATACAAGAACTCCTAACACTTTTTCACCTCCTCTCTACACCTGCAGACTCAAGACAATTAAGTAACTCATCAACACTGCCTATTTTTATTTGCTTACGCTCTGCAATCGGAGCCAAGTTGCTCACTGTCTCAATCTGGTTGGCAGATGAAACCAGACTAAGATCATCCAGAGTAATGATTTCTTTGGGGAGTTTTCCAGCCTTGAGAATTTGCATCACCGAAGGAATGCGTGGTGTATTAAGGCCTGCAGAAACGATGATTACTGCAGGAAGGTCTAACTCTACCTCTTCGATGCAGTCATCCAATGCCCTGGTGACTTTTGCGGTGCTACCATCAACCGAAACGGAAGTAGCATACCCAGCTTGAGGCCAGCCGAGTATCTCAGCTACGCGAGATCCAACTTGACCGGTATAGTTGTCCCCACTTCCTTCTCCAAAGATAGCCAATCCGATGTCTTCGCTCCTGCGTATCATTTCTGCCAGCAAAGAGGCGATTTCTGCGCTATCCATCTGATCTATCTGATTATCGATTAAGAGAAAAGAGTTGTCTGCGCCACCAGCCAAGGCTTCTTTTATTGTGTCTTCAAGTTCTTCGTTTCCAGCCGATATTACCACGACTTCCCAGTCCAACTCCTCTTTGAGCTGAACGCCTAACTCTAGTGCGTTCTTGTCAATTGCGCCCAATGTATAGGGAATATCGTTAAGTACCGGTTCTCTATTCCTGATTCTCAGCTGTTGTAAATCAGGAATCTGTTTTAGGGCAACTATACATTTCATTGTATCCTCCACATACGTTCATTCATTTGCCTGTTTTGCTTATATACCCGCCAGAATATAATTAGCCAAAATGACCTGCTGCATATGAGGCACACCTTCAACTTGCGGAAACACTATCGCCTCGCGGTAGAGCCGCTCGATCTTGTAATCCTTCATCAGGCCATAAGAGGCAACCAGCTCCATAGCAAGGCGCGTCACATCTACGGCGTTTTGTGACACAAAGTTTTTGGAAAGTGCTGCGTATTTTGCAAACAGGTGCGGATTCTTTATGCTGTTATTGCCAATCATGGCAGACTTGTAAAGCACCAATCTGCATGCTTCGATTTTTTCAGCCATTTCTGCTATGAGTAATTGAACGGCTTGGAATTTGGTGATGGGTTTTCCTCGATGCAATTTTTGCTGAGCATACTCCAAGGCTGCGTCATATGCTTGCTGGGCAACTGCCATTGCAGAACAGGCAATCCCCATCTTTCCATATCCTATCCCTGCTTCTAAATGGAAAAAACCTTCTCCGATGTTGCCCAATACATCTGAGGTTGAAACCTTGCAATCCTTGAGGTAGATGTCATAGAGCCCCTGAGCGTTGAGAGCTATCTTTTCCCATCTCTCGGAAATGGAGTACCCTTCGCAAAACTTCTCAACTATAAAGGTGCCCAGCTCATCGCTGTCTACATCCCTAGCAACAATTCCCAATGTTCCCGGATACTGAGCATTGCTGATGAAACGCTTGGTTCCATTCAAGATGTAATAGTCTCCCTCTTTTTTGGCAGTGCAGGTGATTTGCTTGGGGTCTGATCCGGTTCCCGGCTCAGTGAACGCAAAAGAGAGCACCTGCTCTCCCCGACCGGCTGGCGGGAGAAACTTCATTTTTTGCTCTTCATTGCCAAAGGCATTGATGATTGCCATTCCAAGATTGTGAGCAATAATTGCACTGCCTACAGCGTTGTTTGCCATACAGATTTGCTCCACGGCCAACACATAACCATCAAACCCGGCATCTGAGCCGCCGTATTGTTCAGGAAAAGGTAGCCCCATTAATCCCAGATCACCCAGTTCTGAGAAGATTTCCAGAGGAACATTGTGTGCTTCTTCCCACTCGTCAAACCGAGGGGCTAATGCTGTTTGCGCATACTCCTTGGCCGTTTTTTGAATCAGTGATTGCTCTTTTGTGAGATCAAAATCCATTGCTACCTCCTCAATATGTAGTTGTATAAGCTGTTGTATTTAGAGAGTGTTTAGAGAATGTTTTGAGATTACGTCTAGAGATATCCTGTTTGACTTTTCGTAGCGTACTCTGCTCAGAAGGCTTGGTCAATGCGTTTTTTCAAGTGACTGATTTTGTACAATATTGTATAATTTTGACCACCCTGTTTTGCTACCTACCTACCTATGTGAGTGAGGTCCAAAGTGGCAAGATCTAAGACCCCAGACGCCTTGCGCGAATACCGAAAGAAGTTTTTTGCTGGCAAAGCAGATGAGGACCACCCCGAGTATTCACATCTCTATGATTCATGGAAAAAAACCGAGCTTCTGGGTATCGATACGCGAATAGACGGGGCGCCGCTTTCGGCGCGAAATCAAGATGCTCAGCTTCCCATGGAAAAGAAGCATACGTTTGACGTTTTGGGAACCATTGTAGAAAAGGGCTTTTCTCTGGAGCAGCGGCTACTGGAGCATTTTAATATTGCAGTGTATGTAGCAGCTGATTTTGAGTCGGATCTTCTCATTTTTGGACGAGCAGGTAAAACGGAGCTCCTGAACTCCCTTTCTTTGCTTGGTATTGGAATTGGGACAAGTGTTTTTGAGGGTCTTGCAGGCACGGTTCCCATTAGCAAAACTCTTCACCTTAAAAGCCCTGTTTGGACAATTGGACCGGAGAATTATTATGAATTCTTGGGTGACTATGCTGTGTTTTCTTCGCAAGTGAGTGACATGGCGATTGGCTTCATGCAGCTCCGATTTGTCCATATTTACATAGTTCCCCTGACTCACTTCTCTGAAACAACCAAGAATTATATTGAGTTTTCGTCTGAACGACTCAGTTACTCCTCCGAGCCCTCTTTACTTCCTCAGGTCATCATAAAAAACAAGGCTTTTGACGATTTTCTCAAACGCAATGAGATTGCATTGTTGATTACCAATAAACACGATGTCATCATTGATGCCAGCACCCACTGTAAAAATTTGCTTGGAAAGGGCTACTTTGACTGCTGTGGGCAAAAATACTATGACTTGTTTCCAGAACTCCAGAGCGTAGACCCCTCGGGCAAAAAGAAAAGATGGTCAAGGAAAGCAGTGAGGTTGGCAACAGGAACTGAGGTAATCCTTGAGGTGAGGCCTTCTACCTTCAGCGGCAAACTCCTTGGCTATACTATCATTGCAACTGACGCAAACAGGGTAAGGGACAACGCTAAGGCCGATGCCGACATCAAGGCACATTACTCCTTTCAAGACATCATCAGCACAACAAAAACTATGAAGGACCTTAAAGAGACAGCAAAAAAGGCTGCTCAGAGTGTAAGCAGTGTGCTTATTTGCGGTGAGGCGGGAACAGGAAAAGAGCTTTTTGCCCATGCAATACATAAAGCAAGCCCACGCTATAATGAACCATTTATTGCGGTAAACTGCGGGGGATTGATAGACACCAAGATAGAGTCCACTCTGTTTGGAAATGCAGAAAACACCTCTTCAGATGCGCAAGGTGACGAGCCTGCCGGAATGATGGAATTGGCCCAAGGCGGAACCATATTCTTCATTGATATTGATGAGCTGCCTCTTCATATTCAGTCTCTGCTTGCTGGCGTACTGAGAGCTGGACACCTTACCCACAAAGGGAGTAATCGCGAGCACCACTTTGATGTACGTGTTATTGCCTCCAGCAAGAAAAACCTCTATGAGGCTACTCGTAAAGGGACATTCAGACCAGAGCTGTTCTACTGTCTCAATGTCATCAGTTTTATTGTCCCTCCCTTGCGAGACCGCCAAGATGACATCCCCCGCTTGGTTAGAATGTTCATCAACTACTTCAACAGAAATCTGGGAAAGAAAATCCAAGGAATTTCTGACGAAGCATTGAATTGTTTACTCGTATATTCATGGCCTGGCAATGTACGTGAACTACGAAATGTCATTGAACAAGCAGTGAATCTAGAAACGGATCGCATGATTTCATATCACATTCTTCCCTCTGATATCAAAACTCCAAACAGAGAAGACTCAGCTTTTGAATGGGCTTCTGAAACCAAAGAGGTTCAAAGTTATAGGGAGTCAGAGCTGAATCGAATTAAATTGTTGATGTTTAAGTACAATGGCAACAAAAGCAGGGTAGCCTCTGAGCTTGGGATCACACGTAGTACCCTCTACCGCAAGCTTAAGAACATCACAGACTGGAACTAAACGCTCTATTGCATAGCACAAAGGGACAGGGGGACAGTCTGACGTCCCCCTGTCAGGTTTTTCACCTGCTCTGCTGTTCCCCTGTTGGGTTCTATGGGATAACTTCTGCTGAATAGCTTTCCAGGATTCCCGATAATCCGGTTGTGAGAACCCCGGCTCCTAGGAAGAGAATTGCGAAGAGTATCAGCATGGGGCTGCTGAAGGCGATGGTGAAAGGTCTTGGTGTCAGCGGTTGTCCCTCTTGCCTCATCAGAGAGAACTGGTCTCTCTTCCAAATAAGAATGGCAACAGCGGCAAGGATGAATATGCCAACAAACACCCAGTTCAGGATGTCATAGGTTGCCCCGATTCCTGCGTTTTTGAGCAGTGTAAAGCCAACGGCAATGCTGTTGTTGAGCACGTGGAGCAGCATGGCCCACTTGATCGAATACCTCAGGGCAACGTAGCCGAGGAGCAATCCCATGAAAAATGCGCTTATCCCCTGAAAGAGGATGCCGTGATACAGGCCAAACAGGAGAGCTGAGGCCACTAGGGCAAAATTGAAACCATGTTTGGCAAGCCTGTTGAGTATGGCGCCGCGAAATACTATCTCCTCGATAATCGGGCCTAGCAGCACTACATAGAGTATTCCTATGGGGCTGAACAATAGCTCTGCCATAGAATTCTCGTAGTATTCTGTTAGCGAGAGCCCAAAGTTCTCAAACAAAGGGTTAAGCGCCAGGGCGATAACACCCATTGCTGCGCCCGCTCCAAGCATAAGGACCAGCACTTTGAGAATGCTGGACAATCTGGCCTTTTGATGGACCACCGTGAGGTCATGCGCAAAGACCTTTTTTCCTCTGATTACCAAAACCAGGGGAAGAGTGACCAGTGCCGCTATGAGCATTATCACGCCCATGTATTGCGCCGCGATGTCGGCAATCAGTTGATTTGCTTCGGCGCCTGCCACTGGTGTTGCTCCCCCTGAATCACCACTGCTCGCGTTTTGAGCAATCATGCTTTGGAACTCTGGCGACTGTGCCATGAAAACACTCGTAAGCAAAAACACCAGTATTGATGAGGCTATAATCATTGCCATGAGCACCAGTACAATTACTCTGATGTCCCTGCGCAGTTGTTCCTCGGGAGTGCGCATAGGAGAAATCTCTCCGCTGGGATGCGGCTGGATATCTGTTGGTGATTCAATTGAAGCGGTAAGTATCGCCATTTATTGGCTCTTCCTTTCAAGTATCACTCATAAGCTAGGTGCTCAAACTGGATTATTGTCTGAGAATTATAACTGAGAGCTCCGCGCCGCGATGGGTGAGTCTGATCAAGTGTGTTATGGTTTGGGTATTAATACTACAGTGCAATACCGGAAATCCAATTTAAGGAGAAGCCTGCTGATGGACTCTATTCGTCACTTGCCCGAGAACCTCGCTGACCCGGTAGTAATCGACAACACCCCAGGAGTGGGGATGCGGATTCTCTACGCCATTACCGGAGGTTTTTGCGCCTTGCTTGGTGGCTACGTCTTTATCGTCTCAATCATTGATCGCGAGGTCATGGGTGTGGCGGGCATGATTATGGGGCTGCTCATCGGTGCGATGTTCCTCGCGATTGGAGTATTCATTCTCTCGAGCTTCAGGGTGCGCTCGGCGTTTATAGCCATTGGCACCCAAGGCATTAACTGGCACCTCAACGGCGACCGCTGGCTCAGCTGGAATGAAATCTCAGCTGTTGGAATCAGCATTCTATACGCCTCAAGTGGAAAAAAGACCCAGTTTGTCAGCCGCATCCGGATTGCAGGGACTCTCCCAGAATTAACCCATAGGCCTGACCTGGCCAGTTGGCGCACCTACGATGAGCCGGAGCCCTACACTCACAAGGTCGTTTTCCCTCACGTACTGATGGCCTCAATGAACAATTTGCCCTCTGTAGATCTGGCTGCCGTTGCACTGGAAAAGTATGCCGGAGATAAGTACACCGGCCTTGACTATCGCAAAACCATTGTAGGCCGCTATACCTAGAACGGCGACTCTCCAGCTCTCCAGCTCTCCCGCCTCTCCAGCCTCTTCAGCTCTCCCGTTTCTTGCACTCAGAAACACCTACAAAAACAATGGCAAGAAGAGAGTGTACACCCCCATCCCCAAATATATCGCGATAAAGATTATCAAGAAGGGGCTGCTGAACGCTATGCGGTAAGGTTCAGGCGTCACGGGAAGCCCGTGTTGCCTGATGACAGAGAATTGCTTTCTCTTAACAATGAGAAGCACCACGGCGCCTACAAAGAATACGATTAGATAGGCAATCATTAGGTAATCGACAACGGGGCCGATTCCTGCTTGGTCCAGCAATGAAAAGCCAACCGAGATACTGTTGTTGGCAATATGCAGCACCATAGCCCACTTAAGTGAGTACCTTACCGCTACATAGCCGAGGATTAATCCCATGAAAAACGCATAGAAACTCTGAAACAGAATTCCGTGGAACAAGCCAAACATAAGGGCTTGGGTCACTATGGCAAAGTTGATGCCGTGGCGAGAAAGCCTGTTGAGTATGGCACCTCTAAAGATGATCTCTTCGATGATGGGGCCGAGGAGTGCTACATAGAGAAGCCCCACGGGACTGGTGAGCATCCCCGATATTGAATCCTCCATATAATCAGTGAGCGAAAGATCCGCCAGATCAAGCAAGGGAGCCACGGCCATTGCAAGAAGATTTGCCGCTGCTCCTATGCCGAGCATCAAGAGCAGGGTTTTGAAAATACTGAGTGGTCTGGCCTTTTGATTGACCGCCACCAAATCAGTGGTCAAGGCTCTTTTGCCCCTGATTATCATGAGCATAGGCAGCGTGAGAAGCGCCGCTATAAGCATGGCCACCATCAAAAAATCATAGTTGATATTTGCGGCCATCTGTTCAAAATCAGTGTTATCTATGATCTCTTGCTGATCGTAAACACTGCTGTTTGCAACCTCTTGCATAGTGCCTATGAACTCCGGAGAGGTGAAAACAACACCAACCGTTGCCGTTGCAACCAGGACAATCTGAATGGCGAATATTCCCAAAAGCACCACCACAACCACCATGATGTCTCGCCGCAACTGCTTTTTGGGAGTGGGTGGCGGTGGAGGTGCAAAGCCAGGGTGCTGCTGATAATTCATTGGCTGGGTGAATGGCTGCCCGGGTGGCGGATAGGCCTGCCCGAGCGGTGGATAAGTTGGCAGGGGCTGTCCGAAAGGCTGCTGAGGTACCGGACCAGGCGGCGGGTAAGTCTGCCCGGGTGGCGGATTAGTTGGCAGGGGCTGTCCGAAAGGCTGCTGATATGCCGGCCCGGGTGGCGAGTAAGTCTGCCCGGGTGGCGGATTGGTTGGCAGGGGCTGTCCGAAAGACTGGGAGTATGCTGGTTCTGGTGGCGGATAAGCCGGCCCCTGCGGCGGATAAACCGGCAAGGGCTGCTGATATGCCTGCCCTGGCGGCGGATAAACCGGCGAGGGCTCTCCAGCTGGTTCTGCAGGCTGACCTGGTTGCCCAGGTGTTGAATCATTCCAAGAGGTGGGTATCGTCATGAGAAAATCACCCTTTCATGTACGATTATTGGTAGCAGTATTTTGCCAATGATAACACTTACCTAGATAACATCCATCAGCGTTTGATTATTCCGAAGCCAGCTGCGTGCCTCTTTGTAATGGGGCATCTGTGTGGCTACGTATTCCCAGAACTGAGGGCTGTGGTTTTTGAATGCTACGTGGCAAAGCTCGTGGACCACCACGTAGTCAATCACCCACCGGGGACACATCACCAGTCTCCATGAAAAGTTGAGCGTGTTCTTTGCGCTGCATGAGCCCCAGCGCCGCCTGGCACTGGTAATCTTGACTGTTGAGTGACTAACGCCCATGAGCTTGGCATAGTATGCCACCCGCTCTTTAATGACCTTTTTGCTGATGAATCGCATCCACCCGGCAAAACCCTCAAGGGT
>Ga0123353_10002264_pt1 | contig 23848 bp, 26 predicted proteins | sample TergutLab28metaG_3_FD_92763 | JGI IMG/M metagenome (GOLD analysis project Ga0123353, IMG submission 92763) | Labiotermes labralis P3 segment gut microbial communities from Petit-Saut dam, French Guiana - Lab288 P3 | ecosystem: Host-associated > Arthropoda: Insects > Digestive system > Gut ... | reverse complement strand
GCCGCTGGCCGTCCCAACGCTCCCAGATGGTGGTGGCCCCCATGGTGACGGGGTAGAGCCACGAGGGGTACTTCCGGCGAAGGAGTAGGTCGTAGGCCAGGGGGGTCAAGCCGTTTTCGCTCAGGGCGTGCAGCAAATAGCCCGCGCCCAGGAAGCCTGTCTTCAGATGGCCCGGCCCGCGCACGAGTTCCTCCAGCTGCGCGGCGATGCTCTCGCGCAGTTCGCCCTGCACAAGGTTAAAGTGCAATGCCAATACGCATGCTGTCTGCGTATTGCAGATGAGCTTGCCGTCCTCGATGAAAGTGCGCGTAAAAGCTTCTTTTGTCTGTCGCAGCTGCGCCGCGTATTCCTCCATGGGCACGCCGAGCACCTCGCCCGCCTTCACCAGTATGCCCGTGGAATAGGCGAAGAAGGCGTTTTGCAGCACGAGCTTGGGCGTGGGGCTGTCGCCGTCCAGGTTGAGCCAGTCGGCAAAGTGTCCGCCGCCAATCCACAGGCCGTCCAGAGAGCGGGCGATCATGTAGTCCACCCAGGCCTTCATGGAATCGAACTGGCGGCGCAGCAGTTCGCGCGCGTTGTACGTGCGATAGATCTCCCACGGGCAGATGACCGCGGCGTCCGCCCAGCCGGTGGAGCTGTCGCCGTCCCAGTGCATGCGGGGAATCACGTGGGGCACGCCGCCGTTGGCGAATTGCTCGCTGGAGAGATCGGCCAGCCACTTGGAGAAGAAACGCTCGCAGTCGTAGATGAAGCTCGCCGTGCGGCAGAACACCTGGGCGTCGCCCGTCCAGCCCAGGCGTTCGTCGCGCTGCGGGCAGTCAGTGGGGACATCAAGGAAGTTCCCGCGCATGCCCCACACAACATTCGAGAACAGCTGGTTGAGCAGCGGGTCCGAGCACTCGAAACGCCCCGTGCGTTTCATCTCGCTGTGCACGACGATGGCGGTGAAATCCTCCGGCTTGACCTCACAGGGCCAGTCCTTCGGCTGCACATATCGAAAACCCTGGAATGTGAACTTCGGCTTAAACACGTGCGGTTTTCCGTCGCTGATGAATTCGATTTCCTGTTTCGCGCCGCGCAGGTTCGTTGTATAAAAGTTCCCCGCGGCATCGAGGATCTCCGCGTGGCGCAGTACCCCCCGCGCACCTCTCACGCCCTCAATCCTGAACTCCGCATATCCTGTCAGCACCTGCCCGAAGTCCAGCACAAGTTCCCCCTCCGGCGTGGTGAACATGCTCTTGACTGCCAGGCGTTCGGTCTCCACGATGCGCTCACCCTGCAAGGGGATGAGAATTTCCTTCGGGTAGTCCAGGATTTTCGCGGGCAGCGGCAGATGGTCCTCAAACCCCGCGTCGTAGATTTCCCCGTTGTAGATGTTGCTGTAGCGGGTCTTGCTCATGCGGCACTGCCAGCCCTCGCCGGTGGTGAGGACATCTTCCGCGCCATCCTCATATATAATGGAAAGCGCGGTAAGCAAAGCGGTTTCTGTGCCGCCGAGTTTGGGCTGAAGCCAGTCCTTTTCGCGCGCGTGCATGCGCCAGCCCACGCCCAGCTCAATGCTGAGCTTGTTCCCGCCCTCAACCAGCAGGCCGGTCACGTCGTAGGTCTGGTATTGCAGGCGCTTACGGTAATTCGTCCAGCCGGGCGCGAGAACCTCGCCGCCCACCTTAATGCCATTGAGCTCGGCGGAGTAAACACCCAGGGCCGTGGCCTGCATTGTGGCCTTTTTGACTTGCCCCTGCGCGGTGAAACCGAACAGGAATTCCACCGGGGCTTCGCCGGTTTTTTTGGGGTGTTGCAGCCAGGAGGCGGAGAAGATGGGGTTGGTCATGTTATATCCTCACTTTCAAAAACGTTATCGCGTTGGCTATATCCTCATATGGCCTGTCGCCCACCTCGCGCTCCACGGTGAGAAACCCACGGTACCCGATGCCGCGCAGAGCATCCAGGTAGGCGGCCCAGTCCACCTGGCCCTCGCCGAGGGGGACCTCCTCGAAGCTGGGCCCGGTGACGATATGGCTTTCCACCATGCCGTAGACGATGTCCGGGTCTTTGTAAAAGAGCTGCCGGCCATCCTTGGCGTGGGTGTGCACAATATAATCTTTTAAAGTATAGACGGCGGCGGCCGGGTCGTCGCCCGTGACCATGACGAGGTTGGCGGGGTCGAGGTTCACGGCCACGCCGCGCGACCCAAGGGAATCCAGGAAGCCCTTGAGCGTAGAGGCGGTCTCGGGTCCGGTTTCGATGGCGAAATGGGCCTGGAGGCTGTCGGCATACTGTGCCAGGGCACCGCAGGCCTCCTGCATGATCTGGTAGCGGGGGTGGTGCGGGTCGCCGGGCACCACGCCGATGTGGGTGGTCACCACGTCGGTCTCCAGATCCCTGGCGAGCTCCAGGATGCGGCGGCTGCGCTCGATCTTTTCGGCGTTGCGCTTGGGGTGGGTGAAGCCCCCGCCGCCCAGGTCCCCGCACAGGGCGGAGATCACCAGGCCGTGGCTCTTCACCAGGTCCAGCAGGCCGCGCCGCTTGCGGGCCGTGAGGTTCTCGGGGGCCATTTCGCCCCGGGTGGAGTAAATCTGCACACCCTGCGCGCCGGCTTTGGCTGCGAGACCCAGCGCCGTGCGCACGTCGGTGCGGAAGCCGTCCAGCAATACGCCCAACAGAAAATCAGCCATTGTGAAATCCCTCCATACTATGTTAAGGGTATTATAACAGAAAAAGCCGCCGGGCGCAACAAATTGTGGGCGCAAAAACGGAAATATTTTGCTCCGGTGAACCGCCCTGCCCAGATTATGGATATCGTGTCAATAAATGACAGGGGCTGGGAAAAGCAGGAGCTTTCGCCTGCGAAATAGGCGGCGCGGAGGGTCCCCACGGAAAATATTTTTACGAAAAGGATTGACACGGCACCCCATCCGTGCTATAATTCGTATACAACTTGAATAGTATAAGGCGAGCTTCTAGGCAGATTTTAGTTCTTTTGGAAGGATGGCCGGGCCATCTATTAATTGACAGGAGATAATTGTTCGTTATGGCAGACAAACAAGCGGAGGAAAAGAAGGGAAAGTTTGGTGAAATACGCCATATCGTCGGCAATGTCATAGGCATTATACTTATCATTGCGCTGCTTCCGATTATGATCATGAACATGACGCTGATCATCAAGAGCTATGCCAGGCCCCAGGAGGTCCCCAGCGTGTTCGGCGTGACCCCGCTGATCGTGCTGACCGGCTCCATGTACCCCACCATCCAGGTCAATGACCTGATCTTCGTGAAGAAGACGGACGCGAAAAATTTGCAGGTGGACGACATCATCGCCTTCCAGCCCCAGGGGGACATCGTGGTGGTGACCCATAGAATCATCGGGATCGAAGAGGGGCGGGGCACCAGAGCCTACATCACCAAGGGCGACGCCAACAACACCAAGGATATGGAGCCCTGCGAGCACTTCCAGGTGGTGGGCATCTATTACGGCAAGATCGCCGGGATAGGCGCGGTGGCGGAGTTCCTGCAGCAGCCCCTGGGCATGGTCATCTGCGTGGCTGTGCCGCTGGCGCTGTTCCTGATCTACGACGTGGTGCGGCGCATGCTCTACAACCGCAGGAAGAAGGGCGAGGTGGACGAGGAGAAGCAGGAGCTTGAGCGCCTGCGCGCCCTGGCCGCCGCGTTGGAAAAGGGAGAGCCCCTCCCGGAGCAGCTTGCAGATAAACCGGCGGACGAGGCCCCGGCGGAGGCCGCCCCGGCGGAGGAGACCCCCGCGCAAGCCGAACCGGAAGCCCCTGCCGAACCCGAACCCACCCTGTATCCCCCCGTGGAGGGAGAGGACTTCGACGACGAAGTGTAGCCAAGGCCCCTATGGCCTTTGTGGCCCATACCGGTTAAAGCAGCCGAAAGACTGTTGAGACATATCTCAAAAATTTGCAAAATGAGAGAGGAGAGACCCACCCCATGAAGAAGAACAAGACCCTTCGCATCGCAGTAGCCCTGTTCCTGGCAGTGATCCTCACCACCATCGGCATGACTGGCGCTCTGGCAAAGTACATCGACGACTTTTCCGGCGCGTCCGCAAAAGTCCGCGCAGGCCTGTTCCGCGTCTACCTCGACGGCGAAACCGTTGACCCCGCAACCGGCAATGCCACCATCAGCCTGGGCGCGTCCCTGCGCGAAGGCGACGACTCCGCCGCCCACAACGCGAAGACGGCCAAGAAGTACACCGGCTCGTACTACGACATCATCGTGCCCGGCAGCATCATCAAACCGGATGACGGCTTCAAAATCGTCAACGCCTCCGAAGTGGCCGTGAAGATCTCCCTCGACCCGGCCACCTTCCTGATCACCAACACCGGCGCCCCCCTCCCCAAGATGGACCTGCTGTACAGCGTTGACAACGGCGTCAACTGGTTCAACGACACCACGCTGGCCGCCCTGCTCGCCACGGACACCACAGCGCGTGACAACTTCCTGGCCGCCTTCTTCGGCACCACCCCGGCGGGCCTCGTCCTGGATCCGGGCAGCAACTTCACCACCACCGCCGGCAAGCAGTCCAACACCCTGTACTGCGACGACCTGAACCTGCTGATCCTGTGGCCCTTCGACAAGGCCACCCCGGCCGCCGGCGAAACCAACGATCCCGATAAGGACTTCGCCAAGTACGGCCCCGGCGGCACCGCTGCCTCCACTTCCGGCTACGCGAAGTCCAACACCGACGCTCAGGATACCGTGATCGGCAAAGCCCAGGCCACCGCCCTGCTGAATGCCGCCACTCACCTCACCGCCCCCCACGACTTCAAAGGCACCACCGTCACCGACACCGGTGACTACTATGTCGAGTTCAGCTTCGACATCAAGGCGGTCCAGGTCGACTAAGCACTTGCACACCCATCCCATGTAATAGGTAACCACTGATTTCATTTGCAAATTGCGGGGGCGGCGCTTTCGGGCACCGATGGCCGGGAGGCCGCCCCCCTGGTTCCTTGCGCGAATCAGGATTACCCGGAAAGAGGTGTACCGCATTTGAAAAAGAACTATATCCTGCGCACGGCCGGCGTGCTGTTGATATTCTGCGTGTTCAGCCTGTGCATTCTTCCCGGCACGATGAGCAAGTTCACCACCAGAGTGAGCGCCGGCAGCGCCAAGGTGCGCGCTGGCATCTTCGAGGTGGCGATTCAGGACGGCCTGAACGCCAGCAGCCAACCCATTTGGAAGAGCATCGTGCGGGGCACCACCAACACGCCGTTTGAGTTCGGCATGTACGAAACGCTGCTGAATTCCTACCTCGAAACGGGCGCGCCCGTCTCCCAGGGCAACCACCTGCGCGGCGGCGCGGGCGCCGTGCTGCCGACCTCCCCGGGCATGGTTGCGCCCAACCCCACCGGCAAGTACCTCATCGCCCCCGGCACCGGCGGCCTGTTCCGCGTCAAAGTGAAAAACTTCTCCGAAGTCGCGGTGCGGCTGAACATCCAGGTGGACCCCATCGTGATCACGGGCAACGCGGATATGTCCAGGATGATCCAGTGGTGGAACGGCACCGCTTGGGTGTCGACCTTCCCCGGCGTCACCGCCGGCGCCAACCCCCTGCCCGCCATCCTGGAGCCCCTGGGCACCGTAGACAGCGAGTGGGAGCGCATCTTCTACTGGCGGTGGATGTTTGTGCGCGGCGCAACGGGCTGGTATTCCGGGGCCACCGCCGGCCTGACCGGCTGGGCCAACCCCAGCGACGCCGCCGATACGAACCTCGCCAGGGTCACCAGAAACACCGCTGGCGTTGTTACCTCGGTCCCAACCGATTTGAAGCTTTCTATGGCTGTTAATGTAGTGCAGGTAGACTAGACAAATTCCCCTGAGGCGCGTTCGCGCGTCCCGAGCAAAATGGAGGTTATACTATGCCCAAAAGGAATATCTTCCTGCGCATCGCGCTGCTGATGCTCTGCGCCACGCTGGCGACCAGCGGGGTGTTTTACGGCAGCGGTACCTTCGCTAAGTATATTGCAAGCGCCCCCGTCAACGTCAACGCCACTGTGGCGAAGTTCGACGTGCTGTTGAAGGATGAAAAAGGCGATTTCAAGCATTTCCAGGATTTAAACGGTAACACGGTATCAATCGCGTTGTTTGATGATTTCGGCACCGGCAGGGCTTCGATCTATTGTACCGATCCCTGGATCGGCACCGAGTTCCAGGTTTACCCGGGCGACTACAGCAACAAGGGCTACACGCCCACGAAATTTGCGGACGGAAAACTCATCGCGCCGGGCACGATGGGCAAGATGGAATTTACATTCAGGAATCTTTCCGAGGTTAGCGTGAGGTTCTATCTGGACCCTGTTGCCACTACCTTTACCGGTGTAAACAACGCGAAGCTAATATTTTTTGCAAACAGCGCTGAAGGGACCCCCCCCAACCCCCAGAACGAGACTGTGTTTGGCGCCATTTCCAGCATAACCGGAGCGAGTGGAACGGCTTCCATCGTCATCCATCCGGGCCAGCCGGACAAGACCGTAAACTTCTGGTGGTGCTGGCCTTTCCATCTGAAGGATGCCCCCAGCGACGCCTATGATTTGATAAGTGCACAGGATCTAGTGGATACCGCTCTCGGCGAAACGAAGGCACTGCCGCCGAGGTGCACGGCGTCTTTCCTGATCAAGGCGGAGCAGATCGACTAACGGCCCCAAAATACTGTACCCTAGGAAAGGGGGGCGTATGAAATGACGAAAAAACGGCATGGCGCGCTGCTCACGGCGCTTACGCTTGTACTGGGTATCGCAATACTCACAACGGCCATTGCGGTACCGCAGCTGCGGCCCGTGCAAAACATCGACGCAGTGGAGGTGCAAACCCTTGAAACCGCGGCGGGCGCACAGGGTGCGCAGACGGACCCTGTGCGGCAGGCCATGCAATCCCCTGCGTATATCCCTTTGGTTATCGACAATACTCCTGCGGCAATTCCGAGCGATTGGATATGGGCGCCGGGCGACAAAACGCCGATGCAATACACGGTGGAGCAGCATAACAAAACCAACGGGCTGGATAACGGCACCCGGACGAACTGGTATGATCCAGCTCCTATTCAGCTGGACGTGTTCAGCTCCTACGAAGATCCTGTTGGTCACCTTGATTATGTCCGCGACCCGGCCCTGCCGATGGATCCCATTATCGTTCCCGGTACCCAGGGCACTTATTCGTTCACCCTGAGCAACCTGGAGCCGGGGAACGTCGAGTACCTCCTCAATATTTCGGAGGGCCCCGAAACCAACAGGGATTTCCCCGTGATCTTCTTCCTGAAGGATGACAGGGGGGACCTGACAACCACTTGGATGGACCTGGATACCCTTGAGGCGATGCTGTTCATCGATAGTCTAGCCGTATCGGGTACCCGAAAGTTCACGCTGGACTGGAAATGGGAATTCGAACGCGGTGCCATTGTGGATAATATCGCATCCGGCGACCCGGAAGACACGGGCATAGGCAAAGATGTGATCAAGGGTTACAGTCCCCAGACCGTGGATCAGGTTCCCTATTATCAGGTGCAGCTGAACCTTCGTCTCAGAGGGCCGGATGACTTGAGGCCTCCGGACAAACCAGAAAAGCCAGATAAACCAGGGCTTGGTGGCTTGATTCCGTTGCCGATTCCCATCCCGTTGCCGCTTATTCCCCTCGTGCTGCCCTGCCTGAAGTGTCTAAAACCGTGCGACAAGTGCACTTGCAGCAACTGCAACTGTGCAAAGCCCAAGACGGAGCCGATGGCGAAGACCGGTGATTCCACAATGGCAGCCTACAGCGCCCTGACCATGCTGGTTATTTCGGGCGGCATAGCGGCTTACCTGTACCGGAAGCGCCGTGAGGAAGAAGAGTAAGAAAAATATGACAAGGGCCCCACCTGTGAAGGCGGGGCTTTTTATAATTGCGTCAATGGGACGGGGCCATCTCTAACGTGAGGGTCCCACCGCGCATCAGGTCCCTTGCGGGTAGCATGAAGCCGGTCAAAGGCCTTGCGTTGAAGTGTGCGCCACGAACGTAGATGCTGCTCTCTCTGGGATTTGCTTTCACAATTTCCAATGCTTCGCCCGAAGACAGCAGCAGCCGCGCACCCTCCACGCCCGGCGTGCCGACAAGGAACAGGTCGCGCCCCGCCACGGGAAATAGGCCCAGGACATTCCAGATGTAGCAGGACGAAAGCCCGCCGGAATCGTTATTGCCCGGCAGACCGCCACGCCCGGCGGCGAACATGTATTTCCTGCCTGCCGCCACCACTTCGCAGGTGCGGTCGTGCCGCCCCGCGAATATGTAACTGTATGGGGTCTCCATGTCGGGCTCGTTGTTGAAGCCCTCGAAGCGGCCCAGGCGAATGCCCCGCAGCACCCCGGCCGGGGTCACCGGCTGCTTGACCGGTCGCGCCCCGCAGCCGAAGAACCTATCCAACGCGCACGTAAAACCAACGGGCCCGCCGCATAGGGCGATGCGCTCGTCCATATACGCGCAGGGGCGAAAGGAATAGTTGTAGAGCGTGCCCTCGTAATAGCTGGAATCCGCCGACAACAGGCCGGTTGCCGGGTCATAGGCTGTGGCCCACAGCTTGCCGTAGGGCGCTAGCCGTGCCGCCATTTCCGCTTCGCCCAGTTCCTCGGCAAGTTGGGCGGCGTAGGCGCAGGCGTCTGCCATATCTAGGGTCCAGGTGTGGGAGGTGCAGCGGTGCTTCTCGGTGAAGTCGCGTTTGCCGGGCGAAAAGATATCCCGCTCGATGACGCGCAGCATGCGGCGCGGATCGTCGACCAGACCCATATAAAAGGCTGAAAGCAGCGCATAGGCCCCGAGTGTACGCGCCTGTTTGCTCTCGTGCGAGTAGTTATTGGAAAGGCCGAGGCTGTTAGGCAGGAATCCTAAGGCCTCGCCCGTATGCAGCAGGGTCTCCGCTATTTTGTGCCCGGTCTCCCGGTAGAGGGCAAATACCAGAGGCAGCTGCGTCTTGTACATGTCCCATAACGTGATGAAATCGGCCATAAAAGGACCGCCCCGGTAGAGGAAGCCGTCATCGCCCCAGTCGCAGGGCTTCACGAGGCTGTGGTACAGGTTGGAATAGAAGATTCGCTTTTGCTCATCGGGCGCTTCAATCCCGATGCGGGCGAGGGCATCGTTCCAGGTTTGATGGGCGTCGGCTCGCGCCTGATCGAAGTCCAGTTCCCTGCCAAGAAAAGAAACGGCATTTCCCATGCTGCGCGCGGAGATTGCCACCGCCAGGAGGGCCTCCCGGCCGGACAGAGTGAAATCGACGCCGAGGCGTTCGCCGTCCCGCCATGGCGCAATGGCACATGGGGAGAAGCAACGTGCCGCCAGATACAATTTCACGCCGTGGAAGATGCCCGATAGCCCGGCGGTGTGTGCGTCGATGATCTGTAGCTCCGGTAGTTCCGGGGCCGATTTGCCGTGGCTTTCGGTCAGCCCCACGTTGGTAAAATCGACGGACAGCGCGCCGCCGCCCTCCGGGAACACGTAGCGGTGCAGCGCGCGCAGAGGATCGGCGGTCAGCTCGCAGGAGACGCCCTCCAGGTCGGCCGTGTAGTATCCGGGCTCGCCGCGCTCATCGGTGAACGCGAAGCGGCGCCCGCGCTCCTTGACTTCCCCTGCATGGGGTGTGACCACCGCGTAGTTGTAATAGTAACCCACCGCGCCGGTGCCGCTATGGCACAGGTGCGAGAAGCCCAGCAGCTTCCTGCCTGCCACAAAGCGCTTTGGCCGCCCGGCGCAGTTGATCAGGTGGTCACCGTAACCGGTGGGGTAACCGCCCGAGAAGGGCCCGGCATTCATTTTGCCGAAGGGCAGCGTGGCCGCTGGGGAGGTGTTGCCGCACTGCGCCTTAATGAAAAACCATGTGGCGGCGATGCCCTCCGGCCGGGGCAGGTCCATCTCACCGCAGCCATGAAAGACGTCCGCATATGCGCAATAGTCCATGATAATTCTCCTTCGAGTGATACAGGAATTATAGCATATGCGGACACGCAATGCAAGGAGTTTACGCGGCTTTCACCGGCATGGCCATCTTCGCGCCGGTTGCCGCCGATGCCCCGAAGTTGAAGCGCGGCGCGAGCTCCGGCGCGAACTGCCAGCCGAAGGGTGCGGGGTCGTAAGACTGCGTGGCCTGCCCCGTGATGTCAATGGCAATGCAGAAGTCATCCTCGTCGGCATAGGGCGTGCCGACGAAATATAGCATGGCACAGGGTGGCACGTCGATCACGTCATAGCACTCGGGGATGGGCTTGGCGTAATCCGCGGGGACCTCCACGCCTACGGCGGTGTTGCTCGTGCCGGGCCGCACCAGGTTCGGCGGTAGGGTGAGCAGGGCAGGGGTGTCAAACTTTTCGAAGATGCTGCCCAGCAGTCCCTCCCAGTCGCAGCCCATCTCTTCGCAGAAGGCGAAGTAGTCGCCGTCCTTCGCATGTACCGCTCGCTGAAGGATCAATTTGCGGGCCGGGCGCTCGATTGCCGTAACTGTCACGGTGCGGGATACTTTTTCGTTTTGTATGGGCGGCGATTTTGTCCGAAAGATTTTGATCCATTGGCCACCTCCACGCACAGAATACCACATATTTGGCCCGGGCGCTCGACTTTGGTTGCGGTCATTCCAGGAGTTCGAACATGCCCGCCGCGTTTTCCTTCGTGGCGTATTCCGCCACGGAGAGCACCTGCGCCCGCGTCTTGCGCGCGCCGACGGAAATTACAAGTATATCGCCCGCTTTGACCTCATAGGAAGCCCGTGCGCACTTGCCGTTGACCTCCACATGCTTGGCGTCGCACAGCTCGTTGGCAACCGTGCGCCGCTTCACCAGACGAGAGACTTTCAGATATTTGTCCAGCCGCATAGCAGTTCTCCTTACAGTAAAATAATTGTAACGCCGTTGTTGCTTCTCTCCAGGTCGCGGTCCTGCCGCAGCGCGGGGCAAATCTGGAAGGCCCGCAGCGTTTCCCCGTTGAAGATGGAAAAATCTTCCCCCGGTATGAAGTCCCTGATTTTACCCCTGCCCCGCAGCTCGCCCAGATACCGGCGCGCCTGTGTGCGGATCACGCCGCCCCGGCCGGTGGAGCCGTAGCCGTGGATCAGTTTGACCGCCGCCGCGCCGCACATGCGCCCGGTGGCAAGGACCATGTCCACACGCCGCAGGGCTTGTTCTGCGGTTGGCATGTCTGATTTGATGTCAGCCGTGTAGATGATCATTGTGGCGTGTTACTCTCCGGTCAAATAGTTTTCTCAAACACCATTTGCGTATGGCAACCCGGGAGGGTTGTCTCATATTTGTTCTGCAATTCGCGGTCAGGCTCTGTCAGCTCAAGATAACCTGGCGAATTTTGCCTTGATATAGATTTGTTCGTATCACCTGGTACCTGGTGTTCAGCGCCAGCAATTCTTCGATGCCATGTTTTTCGGACTGTATCAGCAAAGTGCCGGTAAGCATAAGCATATTATAGCATACAAAAACTTCCTTGACAACCCCCGCCGTATATGCTATACTACCCCATACCATGGAGAGATACCGAAGTGGTCATAACGGAACGGTCTTGAAAACCGTCGTACCGCAAGGTACCGTGGGTTCGAATCCCACTCTCTCCGCCAGAACGGAAGAAAAAATCCCCACAACGCACCCCGAAAAACGCACCAACTGAACCACCACAGCCTTAAGGCGGTGGTGGTTCAGTTGGTGTTTATTGAAGATAAAATTGTGAGCGGCTGTGCTTAAACGCATGGCCGCTCATTTTTTTTTGTTTAGTCAGGGCAAGCTCTAATGCGTCCGAGGCGGCAGCATCTGCGGGTTTTGCTATAGTATCAAGCTGGTCAAACCTTATGGTCGTTTAACCTTCATCCCGGCGGAAGAAGCCGGGATTTTTCGCATGTGAAACCGTCAAACCTTCTGGCGGCTTAAGTGTATCCGGAATGAAATCCTTTGATATACAAGCTTCTAAGCCAGCTTGCCTGCACAGCCGCCGGGAAAGCTTAAAAAAACTGAAAGTTTTTGAAAAAGGGTATTGACCCGGTTGGGACTGCGGGCCTCATACTGTTTTCACAGGACGAGGGCAAGCGAATCGGGAGGTTTACAGCAGCCTTAGCACTGATGAGAATCATCTACCGAAGGGAGAAAGAAAATGAAACACACACACAACAGGTTCAGGGCGCTGTTGTTGGCCGCCGTGACGATCTTCATGGCCGCGGTGATTGCCGCGGGGGGCGTACAGAGTACTCAGGCGGCATCCGCGCCAACGCAGACGCTCCAGCAGATGTACGGGACGCTGAAGGAACATACCAGGGGCCACGAGGCCATCAAGGCACGCATCAGCGGGAACACGCTGACCATCGACCTGTACGTCAACTTCAGGGGCTCGTACAACTCGAAGATTGAGGGCCAGACCTACGCCGCGCTGGCCAAGAAGGGCTTCCGGCTTTGGGCGGGCAGCTACGCGGGCAACCGATGGGACTTCAAGCCGGGCATGAACTTCACCGTGAAGGTCAACGTGTACGACATCTACAACGGCGCGGGCCGGAAGCCCGGCCAGAATTACATCGACTTCGTATGCAGGACAGACCTCGGCCGCGGCTACGTGTTCCAGGGCGTAGGCTACTACAACCGGGAGCTAATGGGGACATACCAGGGTGCGATCCCAGACAAAAGCTATCCCTGCGGCTCGATCATCATGTACAGCGGCATAAGCAAACGCTACACCGCCAACCAGTACACTAAAACGGCTGCCCATGAGCTAGGACACGTGTTGGGCCTCGGCGACCACTACGGCAAGGGGGCGCCCACCACCACGGAGTGCCCCGGCGGCACGAAGTATGGCAAAGGCGACATCATGGGCGCCCATGGGCACGTAACCCCCAACAACATCGAGATGTTCCTCGAAGCCTACAGGACAAACCGGTACCAGGCCTATGTCAACAGCAGCCCCGAGGTTAAGTCCAGGGTTATCAGGAGCTACTAAGTATCCTCACGCCAATATGAAAGAAAGAAGGGATCAGAAATGATGAATTACACGAACCCCATGGAGGGAATCATGTCCGTCTATGCGGACAGCGCCATGCAGAAGAAAATCGGCACGCTTTACAAGGGCAGCACCTGCAAGTGCATCGCGAAGCACGAGGATACGGCGATTATCCTATTCAAAATCAACACACTGGGGGAGTATAAAGTCGGTTTTGCCGACCCCCGGGGGATTCAGCCCTGATACAGGCAGCGGAAACGGGGAGGGTGGAAGCCTTGGAACAAAACAGCCAGGACCTCTACATTGAACGGTATTTGAGCGGGCAGGCTCTGCCAGCCGCGCCCCGCTGGATGAAGGAGCTCATGGACGATCCGGAGCTGGAAGCAGCGGAGGATCTGCTGGATTCCATAGTGCCATCCAGCAGATATGTATGGTCCAACGAACCGCCGCCGCTAGTTCTGCAGAACGTGCCGCGCGCTGACACGCCAAGACGCAACGTCTGGAAGATCGTTTCCGACATCGCGTTTTGCGCGGCCCTCATCGCCATTGCCATCGGCGCAGTGGTCTTCGGCGGCGTATCCGGCCAGAACGTGCTATTGTTTGGCCTCTCCTACCTGGTTATCCTGGTTTCCATTGCGCTGCGAATATTTTTGGTCGAACATAATTATAAACGAAAGGCAGAGCTTCATGGAAAAAACGGATTTTGAAAAAGTCTTCGGTGACTTCATTGACCGCCGCGAGTATGACGAAGCGGAAACCGCCCTATTCAGAATGGTGCGCGCCTCCTTCAAGGCAGGCTGGGAAGCCGCGGGCGGCAACCCCGCCCGGTCGCAGCCCGTCGTCCAGCTGTTCCCCAAAACTCCATTATCTTAGTCTATCTGTTTGAATTAGGGATAGAGGACGCAAAAAGCGAAGGCCCGTAACGAGCACAGGACGCTAAGAGCAAAGGACATCTAAAGCAAGGAATTCCACAACAAAGGATGAAAAAACCAAGGATGCGCAAGACAGAGGAATGTCAAAGCGTTAAGCCGGCAGCGGAAACGCTGCTGCGGGTTCCGGCCTGGTGAATCCGGGGGTTCACAGCAACCCATGGGGTCTCTTGTCCCCGGGTTCACTCTCCTCTCAGGATCGGGATCCGCAGGAGCGGTTTGGCTCCACAAAACAGCTTTCTTCTTTTTTTCTTTTCTTTCCCCGCGTGCCCCGCCGGCGGTGTGCCAGGCCCCGGCGGGGCGCAACGGGGGAACAACCCGAACTCCCTGGCAAGACGAAAAAAGCGAGGTATTCCAAAAATGAAAAAAATTCACACGAAGCAAAAAAACGAGAAAAAACTGTTGACCATCAAGGAATTCGCCGAGATGAGCGGCTTGGAGCAGAGCACGCTGCGCTACTGGGACGACATCGGGCTGTTCAAGCCCGCCCACCGAAACCCGGATAACAGCTATCGGTACTACTCGCCGGAGCAGATCATCCTGGTCAACTTCATCAAGGTGCTCAGCAGCTTACATGTTCCGCTGAAAGTCATCGCCGGTGTGAACGAGAGCCGTTCGCCGGAGGACATCCTCATGCTTTTGGAACAGCAGGAGGCAATCCTGGATACGCAGTTGAATCAGCTCAATGAGTCCTACACCACCATCCACACCTTGCGTGACATCCTCCGGCAAGGCATAGACGCCCCGGGCGCGGGGCATATCTCACTGCAGCGCCTGGAGGCCATGTCTATCGTGCTCGGGCCGCGGGGCGAAGCCTGGGAAAACCTGAATTTTTATCAGAGTTTCACTCGCTATTGTCAATACGCGAAGGAAAACCGCATCAACCTGAACAACCCCATCGGCGGCTACTATGACTCTATGGCGCATTTCCTGTGTACGCCCTCCGTGCCCTCCCGCTTCTTTTCGCTGGACCCGCGCGGGCAGGATGTCCGCCCGGCCGGGAAATACCTGGTCGGCTACGCGCAGGGCTACTACGGGCAATTGGGGGATGCCGCACGGCGTCTGGACGCGTTCGCAGCCGGGCAGGCGCTGGATGTGCGCGGACCCGTGTACGTTCTTTATTTGCGGGACGAAATCAGTGAGAAGGACACCGACGACTATCTGGCGCAAATTTGCGCTGCCCTGGAACCGACGGATGAACGAAAGGATCGCAGTGATGTATAACATCTCACAATTTAAAAAGCTTCGCCTTGGAAATGGAATGACCCAGAAACAAGTGGCGGATTGCTTGCACATGGACCGCTCCACCTACGCCTACTACGAGCTGGGGCAGACGAAGCCCACCATTGAATTTCTCCTCGGCCTTGCGCGACTGTACGGGATCAGCTTGAACGAGCTGCTGTGCGAGCCGCCCGCGCAGGAACGCCGGGACAGCTCCGACATGCTTTTCTCGCGGTTGAGCCGTGATGAGCAGTCTCTGGTGATTCTTTTTCGCGCCATGAATCCCGAGCAGCGAAAAATCTTCATATCATCTTGCTTTCTTTGCTGAAATCTGATAAAATAGGAGCAGGACAGCCAAAGAAAGCAGGCTTTTTTATGCCAACTGGGATCAAGAGAGAACCCCTGTACAAAGGTAAAGGTCTGATGACCATCAAAGAATTTGCAGCCTTCTCCGGCGTGGAGCAGACCACGCTGCGCTATTGGGAGGAGATCGGCTTAATCCAGCCCGCCGAGCGCAACCCAGACAATAACTACCGCTATTATTCTCCAACGCAGCAGAGCGCGATCAACTTCATCAACCTGCTCAGCAGCTTAGGGGTACCGCTGAAAACCATCGGCGAAATTCAGGACGAGCGCACGCCGGAAAATATCCTCGGGCTGCTGGAGCACCAGGAAAATGTTCTTGACATGGAGCTGCACCGCCTGCGGGAATGCCATGCAATCATCCACCGCCTGCGCGGCATGATCAAGGCCGGGCAGGAAGTCAACGAGAACGAAATAGCGATTGTCCGCATGGAGGATGCGCATTACATCCTGGGGCCGCGCAACGAGTGGGGCGACGAGCCCTCTTTCTTCGAAACATTCATGCACTTCTGCAAGCAGGCGCCTCGTTTGCGCATCAATTTGAACTACACCATCGGCGCCCTGCACGAGAGCGTGGAGGCCTTCATGGCCGCGCCCGGGCAGCCGGACTACTATTTTTCCATCGACCCCACAGGCTACGACAAACGGCCCGCCGGGGAGTACCTGACCGGTTATGCACGGGGCTATTACGGCGAATTCGGCAATCTGCCGCAGCGCATGATGGCCTATGCCCAGGAGCATAGCCTGATTCTGCACGGGCCGGTGCGCGTGATTTACCTGCACGATGAAATCTGCATGCGGGAGCCGGCGCAGTACCTGGCGCGGGTGATTATCGCGGCCAAGCGCGCGAAGCGCGGCGCGAGAAGTCAGCCGCAATGGGTGGAGATAGATCCCGCCGCCTGAAAACCTTAAACCGGCTTATCCCCGGCCCGGAATGAATTTCCGGGCTATTTTTGTGCGATGAATTATGAAATTGCTGGTCTGCCGGGTGTTGTCACAGACGAAAAATCGTAATATACAAGCGTTTGCGCGTTTTTGATGTTTCCATTTATTGCCGCAACATAGCCGAAAAAAGGTTTTGATTTTTTTTGAAAAAGCACTTGACCCGGTAGCCCCTGCATGCCTCATACTGTTGGCACAGAAAAGACAGCGAAACGAGGTAATGTTGACATGAAAGGAACACGGCTGAAGAAAAGCATCGGGCTGCTGTGCCTCGTGCTGATACTGCTGATGGCGATGCCGATCGCGCCCAGGGCGACGCACATCACGCTTGCCAATCTTGGCAACGCGGTCAAAAACGATAGGGTAACGATCGACGGCAAAGATTGGATTGTGGTAAAAACACAGACAGTCGGAACCGCCCCAAACGCGGTCAAGTGCGTCTACCTGATCATGGTCGGGCATTTTCTGGGCAACGCCCCCTTTGGTAATAACCAGAATTACGATTCCTCCACTCTGCGCGCCAACATGAAATGGCTTTTGGACAATAACTACCTCCCAACAATCCACGCGATTGCCGTCAAGCCGAACCTGAATCCGCCGCACAACAATATGGCGACCCTGACCTCCCCGATCGCGGCGGGGGGCACGACGGTGGTCATGGCGGGCAGCACGACGCAGGACATCCTGTTCGCGCCCAGCAACGGGGATATGCGCGAATGGATCAATGGCAATACAACCAGCACGAACACGGCGATTCCCTCGAATCATCCGCTGCACAGCGGCAGCGGAATCTCCTTCTCCCCAAGATTCTACGGCCGCACCGCTGTGTCTGACGGCGTGAGCGTAACCGGTGTCAACAGGATCGCCGACCAGCTCGATTATGGAATTCTGGCCTCCTCCGCCATGTATGCGTATGAGGTTCCCTGCGTGTGGGTCAACGCGGGCGCCGTCAACCGCGAGGTCAAAGTGCACTATGTGGATACCGCCGGCAACCCCATCCCCCCCGGCGGTCCGACCTCCAAGACCTACAACGTGACGATTGGCAATACGTTTACGCTGACCTCCTCGGATGTTCCGACGATCCCGGGCTACACATACAAAGAATGGAAAAAAGGCGCGTCGGGCACGCCGACCACCGCCCCGTTTCCCAATCCGACCCTCTCAGCCAAAGAGGTCATCGACGGCACGGACATTTACCTGGTGTACCAGCAGGACTTTACTATAACATATGATTCCAACGATGCCGCCAACGGCACCTGGTCCCACAGCGCGGGCTTCGGCTCCGGCACGCAGCAGGTCACGGTCAGACCCCTTTCGGACACTGGCTTTACGCCCCAGCCGGGCGTGAAATTCCTCGGCTGGAACACGCAGGCCAACGGACAAGGGACAGCCTACGCACCGGGCGCGTCCATGCCTGTTTCGGGCAACGTCACCCTCTACGCCCAGTGGGGGCCAGACATCGTCAATCTTACCATCGCCAAAGAGGTCGCGGGCGACTATGCCGACAGGACGAAGGAATTCAGCTTCGTGGTGTTTTTCGGACGCTTTAATATCCACGGGGAGGTCCATATACTCAAGCATGACCAGAGCGCCACGTTCGAGGTTGTGACGGGCAGCGAGGTTAAGATTGTTGAACTTCTTCCCGACGGCTATACGGTCTCCTACACGGACAGCCTGTTCCCGGGCGTTGTAAACGACGATGAAGATGACACCGGCTGGCTGGTTATGACCGCAGGCCGCACCATCACCTTTACCAACACGCGCGATGTCTCGCCCCCGACCGGCATCGGTTTGGGCGATCTCGGGGCGCTGCTCCTGCTTCCCCTATTGTTAATCGCGGCAATTCCGGTATATCTGGCGGCCAGGAAAATGTACCGCCGCCGCAGGCCGGAGGACGCTTAGGATGGCCAGGGTATATGAAAACCCCTGGGACATCGTAAGCCTGCTGGATAGCTGCCTGGTGGAGCCGCCGCTGCCCTCGGCCCTGCAGGAACTCAAGTCGCTGGGCATCAAAATCGGAGTCATCGCCGCCGTCCTCGCGCTGCTGTTCACCTTTCTGTACGGATTTCATTATAGCAGGGAGCCCAGCATGAACCCGGCAATCAAAGACGGCGACCTTGTGTTGTACTATCGCCTTGACAAGAAATACAAGCCCGGAGATCTGCTCCTGCTGACCTTTCAAGGAAAGATGCAGGTGCGCAGAGTGATTGCCACGGCGGGCGACACGGTGGACATCACGGAGGAAGGCCTGTTCATCAACGGCGCCTTGCAGCAGGAGCGGGACATCTACCAGAAGACCCAGCGATACGCGCAAGGAGTTGATTTCCCCCTCACTTTGAAAGCAAACGAGCTGTTTGTGCTGAGCGACGCGAGGGAAAACGCCGGCGACAGCCGCTTCTACGGCCCCGTGAACGTCAAAGACACACGGGGAAGCGTCATCACCGTCCTTCGGCGGAGGAATCTGTAGCTATAGACATGGGGCAGGCTGCGGAGCGGAAGAAGGGCCCTCGACCAACCTGTATTCCGCCTCATGTTTAATAAAAAACCAACATCACTATTCAAAGGAGAAACCAGTATGAAAAAGAGCAAACTCATCCTCGCGTCCCTGCTCGCCCTCGCGCTGTGCCTCGGCGGCATCGTGACCCCGCTCGCGGCAGGCCCCGGCTTAGACAGCAACGGCGCGCTGCTGGGCACGGAAACCAATCCGGCCCAGGCGGCCATCAACAAGAACCTGAAGCTGCCCGTGGGCACGAACACGCCCCCATCCACCTTCGAGTTTGAAGTCAAGTCTGTTTCCGTGGACGGCGTCACAGCCACCCCGACCAATATGCCGCTCATCGGCACGCAGGTCGGCAGCACCGCCACCGGCGTTGTTGCCATCAGCTTCAGCGGCACGGAAACCGCCACACCGGTAGGCGACGTAATCACCCTCCAGAAGGAATCGACTGACATCTTCGCCGGCAAGACCTTCCCCCACGCGGGCATTTATGTGTATGAAATCACGGAGCGGGAGAACACGAACGCGGCCATCGACGCCAATCCGAGCCACGAGGACCTGACGTATTCGCAGGCCAAGTACACCCTCACAGTTTATGTGAAGGACAAGACCGCTCCGGCTACGGGCACGTACATCTATGCCATCGGCGACCTGAAGAACAATAACGACGACGGCACTTCCGGCGGCGGTGTCAAGGTCGACCCGACCCCCGGCGGCAACGGGACCAACTACACCTACAGCCAGATGATTTTCACCAACGTCTATGTGAAGACCAACGGCCCCGACGATCCCGATGATCCCGACCCCACCGACGACTCCACCCTGATTGTCAGCAAAACCGTTGCCGGCACGTATGGCAGCAGGGAGATCTACTTCAATTTCACCGTAAAAGTCACCGCGCCTTCCCTGGTCACCACCCCTCCGGCCTACAAAGCCTATATTGTGGAAGGCAGCAGAATCATCGGCGCGGCGGAAATGCTGGCCAGCAACAAAGTGACGGCGGCGGGCGCCGACAGCAACGGCAACGACTACATCGCGTTCACCTCCGGCACGGAAAAGACCTTCAGCCTGAGGCACAACCAGCGGCTGGTATTCATCAACACGCCCGTGGGCACGAGCTATAACGCGGCGGAAGACGGCACTCCCGCTTACAAAGCGACGCTGGATATTACCTGCAACAACACCCCGGACACGGGGAACACCTTCGGCGCGGCGAATACCCTGGGCGTGGGCGTGAGCGTCAGCGGCAAGTTGGTCGGCGAGCTGCTCAACCAGGCTGCCTTCACCAATACCCGTGACGAAGTCACCCCCACCGGGCTGAACCTCAACGACATCCCCTTCATCGGCCTGATCGCTTTGGCGCTGAGCGCGATTGCGTTCTACGTGGTGTATAAGGCACGCAAAAGGAAGGGCTACAACAACTAAGCAGCGCTGCTGCTAATACCAATCCGCTGCAAGAAGCATTGCGCATCATGCTGCACAAAAAATCATATATCATAATTTTTCGTTTGCATTCTGCTATGCTTCTAATTGCGGATTCGTATAACACAGAGAAAGGAGGCCCACATGCGCGCGGCGGCGAAAATCAGGGCGATACGGCTGGCAAACGAAGCATTGAACCTGTTTGTTCTGCTTGTCATCTTTCTGCTGCTCGCCTTTGGCTGCTACGCCATGTGGGACTCCAAACAGGTATACCAGGCGGCACAGGCCGCACAATACGAGATATACAAACCCAGCGCGGAAAAGGGGGAGCTCTCGTTCAATGAATTACAGGCAATCAACCCCGAGGTCTTCGCCTGGCTGACGGTATACGGCACGCACATCGATTACCCGGTGGAGCAGGGATCGGACAACATGAAGTATGTAAACACCAACGCGCAGGGGCAGTATTCCCTTTCCGGCGCGATCTTCCTGGACTGTAGCTGCGAAAAGGACTTCTCCTGCTTTCCCTGTGTCCTGTACGGCCACCACATGGAGAAGAACACCATGTTCGGTGAGATCGGGCTGTTCGCCGAAAAAAGCTATTTTGACGCCCGCAGATACGGCATGCTGTATTATGACGGGCAGGAGCATGGTCTGGAATTTTTCGCCTTCGTCCACGCCGACGCCTACGACGGCACGGTGTTCCGGACAAAGACTGCCGGGCGGGAAGCACAGGAGGCATACCTGGAACAGCTGCGCTCCAGAGCACTGCACACCCGGGATGTGCGGGTGACGGCGGACGACAGGATCGTCCTGCTGTCCACCTGCTCGGCAAGATCCACCAATGGCCGCGATATCCTCGTGGGGAGGATTACGAAGGAAATTTATGACGACCCGTTTGAGACGAACGAAACGGACAAACCCGGCAGCATACTGTCAGTGGACGGGCTGCCCGGCCTGTGGATACAGATTCCCCTCTGGTTCCAGATTGTTATCCTAATCCTGCCGCCGCTGTTGCTGCGTTTTTTGGCCTTGACTATCATGAAAAAGAGGCGTTCCCATGAAAAAAAGAACAAAACAATATAGCAGGGCTCTTGCCGTTCTGCTCTGCCTGATGGCCCTGTTTTGCACAGAGGTGTTTGCCGCGCGGGGGCAAGTCACCCTGACAGTGAAGCAGATGCTTGCCAACGCCGGGGACGACACCTTCAGCTACCGGCTGCATTCCGTATCGGCGCCAAACGACGACCATAGCTTTGCCATCACCGGAACCGGCGAGAAAGCAATCGGGCCGCTCGTCTTTACCCAGGCGGGTATCTATTCTTATGAGCTCAGCCAGGTGACTGCCTGCGTCTGCACCTCGAAGGCCTATACGCTTAGGATATACGTTGAGAACGACCTGTCGGCCTCTGTTGTAGCTTTCAACCCGGACGGAACCAAGGCAACGGACATACAATTCGAGCACACCTGCGGCAAACCGAAGGAGACGACAAGGCCGGAAACAACCGTCCCGACAACGAAATCATCCGGAGAAGACGGACCAAAGATGGGCGATGATTCACAAACCGCGCCGTATATTGTCCTGCTTGGCGCGGCAGGAATCGCTGTGCTGAGCAGCGTGATCTACCTGCTGACCAGCAGACGGCGCAGGAGGGAGACGACGAACACATGAGACGCAGAAAGCGCGGCAGAGCTGTTGCTTCAGTAATCCTGGCGCTTTCCATGTGCGTCATAGCGTTTGCCGTATACCAACTACGTGAGCCCTGGCAGGCCTACCGGGAAGGCGACAAAAGCTACGAACAGCTCATCGGCCTGGCGCGCCCTGCCAATCCCGAGCCTGACATGCCTGTCGACTTCGCGGCGCTCCGGGAGGTCAACCCGGATACCGCCGCGTGGCTCCATTGCCCGGATACGGTGATCGACTACCCGGTTATGCGGGCGAAGGACTACGATTATTATCTGCGTCGCCTGCCGGATGGCACGTACAACGCCAACGGCTCGCTTTTCATTGACTATCACTGCGCGCCGGGTTTTACCGACCGCCTGACGGTGATCTACGGCCACCATATGAAATCCGGGCGGATGTTCGGCAGCCTGAAGGGATACAAACAGCAGGCATATTACGAGAAGCACCCCGTGATGTACCTCTACACGGAAAGCGCCAATTACCGTATTGACCTGCTGTATGGCTGCGTAATCGGCGCCGGGCAATGGCGCGAACGGGGCTTCATGTATGAGGCAAACCTGGAAGGCCTCCTGACTTATGCCGCCAAAAACACCACGTTCACAGGCGCGGCGCAGTATCGTCCGGGCGACAGTGTCGTCGCGCTGTCCACCTGTTCCTATGAGTTTGACGGCGCGAGGTATGTGGTGCTCGGTGTGCTGAAAATGCTGTAATACTAATCCGCAATAAGAAAACATAGAAATATGCAAGCAAAAAGCTTTCGCATATGGCTTTTTGGGCAGCATATTTCGTGCATGTTTCTTATTGCGGATTAGTATAACTACAAAATGATTCTTGTAATTCATTTCAACATGTGCTCTATAGCTGTTCCTCCTGGCCCCACCAATCCCATTCGCTGTCGCCCGCCGTGAAACGATAGGCTTTCCCGGGCTTCAGGCCGCTCAGGCGGGCCGTGTGCTTCAGCACGGGCTGCGTGTGGCCAAGTATTTTCATAAAGCCAAGGTCGAGCTGCTCCGCCATGATTTCCTCCGGCGCGCTGCTGATGGAAACTTTAGATTCGGGCGCGGAATTTCCATTTTTGTCGATGATTTTCAACTCCGGCGTGCAGGCGCTTGTCCTTGTATACCAGGTGATCTCGGCGCATGTCAGGCCCCTGGATATTTGGAGCTCCTGCGGCAGGCGGAAGCTGCCCGGATCCGTGGGCGCCTTCACGGGGCCGTCGTAGACCAACACGCCATCACGGCCGCCGGTGGGCGACCACCAAGCTCCCGGCGCGGGCTCGTCGGATTGCTGGCCAGGGTCATTTTGTGGACGCGGGTGCCGTCCGGCAGTTCGCACAGGTTCAGATTTTCCTTGATGCCGGTCAGCACAAAATTGGCGGCGCGGTAAATGGTGCCGTCGCCGCAGGAGCAGGCGTCGGCGAAGCTGATTACCCACTTCACCTGGGGCGCGTGTTTTTTGATTAGCTTGAGGCTCAGGGAAATCGCCCGGCTCTCCGAATTGCGGGGGAGAACGCTGTCAAAGGCCATGCGGTTGAGCTCCAGAAATTCGTTCCAGCCGGTGCCCGCGACCAGGCCGATGATTTTGCTTTTGTCCAGCGAAGGCCCGTAGCTCATGACGCCGTGCATCCTGCCATCCAGGAACACGCCGAAGTGCAGGGTCGAATTATTCACAACCTTGCCGCTGTAATGGTTCGCCTTCATGAACGGCTTGCTTTGCAGTGTTGGGAAAAGTTTTTTGGATTGTCCAGTCTCCATGGTAATCCCACTTCTCCAAAGGCTTCATAATTGTCCCAAAACGCTGCATGAAGGTCAGCAGTCATATCTACCATAT
>Ga0123353_10002263_pt1 | contig 23850 bp, 16 predicted proteins | sample TergutLab28metaG_3_FD_92763 | JGI IMG/M metagenome (GOLD analysis project Ga0123353, IMG submission 92763) | Labiotermes labralis P3 segment gut microbial communities from Petit-Saut dam, French Guiana - Lab288 P3 | ecosystem: Host-associated > Arthropoda: Insects > Digestive system > Gut ... | reverse complement strand
GTCAGCGTTGCGATGTAGTCCTGCCAATCTTCGCGTTTGAACCCCTTTTTTATCATATCGTTGAAAAGGGTGCTTTCGAGCCATGGTGTCTCCGGTTTGCCTGTTTCAGGGTTGTATCCGACAATCGAATGATGCCGCGGATGAACGATACTTCGGCACTTGTAGTCCCATATAAACGCATAATTGCCGTGAAACGCGTCAGACAGTTCCGAATAACGTTCCTTCATCGGCGTGATGTGGTTAATCATGTCCAGAAGGTGGTCGTGATTCAGTGCAAATGTCACATAGCCCTGAATTTCATTTTTATCGTCAACAACCGGTTTTGCCCATCGGACTATCCCTTCAAACTTGATTCCAACCGGATTTTCCGCTCCTGAATATGCTTCCTTTTCCGGTTCGAAAGGGATATTTAGAATCGCTTCTGCCAGTTCCGGGAAATCGAGTGTTGCGAGTTCTTTGGATACCTGTATTAGGGATTTTTTTTCGATTTTCCAGATTTTGCCCGTTCCCAAACGCCGGTCTATTTCTTCGCGGACTTTTTGATTGCTGAAATCCACGCAACTGTTGAACGATTCTTCGTCATTTTTCAGTTCGGAACTGAGTATCCGCAGTTTCCATGATGTTTCGGTAATTTTATCGCCGGCTTTTGCTTCGAGTTCGCTGACCTTGGCATCAATGCGCTTTGATGCCTTGTAATCCGGTGTGTACATTCCGATAAAACTGCTTGGTACATAAGCACCGATGACATCAGAAACATATATGTCGTCTTTTCCCAATTTGCGCAACTCTTCAAAGTACCGTTCTGCTTTGATATATGTATTTTGGGGGTCGGACACATCTGCTAATTCTCGTGAAAAGGGAAACCGCTTTTTCGTAGATTTTGGGGTAACATATTTCACAATCTGCTTTCCGTTCTTATCGAGCAGAGCAATTTCATCGTAGAGCGGCACCGCTATAAAATGGTCTGGATGGTCGCCGAAACCATACGGAGGGCGGTAATTGAAAGATGTATTGTTTATAAGGTCATCATTTTCGCAGTTTGTGGAACGTTCTCCAGTTTCCTTTGCCCGCTCGATATTTCCATTTAGAACCCACGACATGCCGTACTTTTCGTCCACTTTCCAATCGCCGTGCCGCCGGATGAGACCGAGTTTGGATTCCCCATAATCGGAAAAGAGTTCTTCAATGTATTTGGGCTGATATTCTCCGGTCATAAGGGATTTGCAGGATTTTGCAAGGTACGAAACATCTGCATCGCGCTTATAGAGGAATTCGGCGACTTTTTGCGCCGTATCGGTGGTAATGCGCTCGATATTTTCTATCGCCATTTCCGTCAGTGCTTCCTTTGAGGAAGTTACAGAGATTTTCTGTGATACGATTCCCAGCGAGATTAACGCCAGCCAGGCGATGATTGCCAGCAAAATCAAGGGAAGAATCTTGACTACCAGAAAAATGAAAATCAACTTTTCACGGATGCTAATTCTAGACGTGAAAGAATTCAGTGCAGCGTGACTTTCCCCGCTTTGGGGAGCCGATTTATCAAAAGGGGGTTCACTCGTCTGGTTTGGCTCGGTCATTTCGGATATTTCAAAAACAGCGGTGTCAGCAAAGCGGTGTCAGTTGTGAACCGCCCACTGTGCCGCTGTGGGGACGGCACAAAAAACTACTCGTGCATTGTATCCGAAATTACCGCTGAAAACAACCCATAAAACTGGTTTGTGGAAAAAAAATCAGAGACAACAACATATAAAAACGTTTGGTCAGTCATAAGTATTTTCAACGCGGAACACGCTGACATATGCACGAAAAATGCGGAAATCTTTTAATCAATAATCTTTCTGTGTTTTTTGTGAAGATTTCGTGTGTGCCGCGTTGAAAAACAAAAACGTCAATTTATTTGTTGCAGCGTCAAAATTCGTCAGAATACTACTACGAATGAAACGCCGCCGCAAAGTTGGTCATTCTCGGTTTCGCTGCCGCCGAAGGGACGGTAGCCGTTCTTGTAATCGGTATAATCATACCTGATTTCAGGTCGGAAAGTAACCTTGGGATTGATTTTGTAATTAGCCGCAAAAGTTATGTTCCAAAGGTCTCCGCCTTTACCGCCGCTGACTGCTGCCATATCAAAGAAAGAGTTTCGGGAATGATGAAATTCTCCGCGAAGTCCAACGGAAAGTTTATCGTTCACGGTATAAATCAAATGATTGTTGACTCCCCATGCTTCGCCTGTTGTTTTGTACCAATTCTGACCGTAATAGTTGTTGTCGGTATATGCAATTTCTCCCATGTAAAACCACTTCTTGTTGATTTTACACGTGAAGATTAGTGTGTTCAGACAATCGATTCCGCCGTTGTTGATGACCGACCGGCTGCCCTTGGCGTTGTAGAATATCTTGTACGCCAGCGCAGTATTTTTTGTGAAATTGTAAGTTGCTTTTCCGAGGAAAGCACTGTCGTGATACGGATTCTCGAAACTGGTGAAAACTCCCGCTGTCCAGCCGCAGGAGAAAGTCCATTTATTGCTGGGTTTCCAATCCACGACAACGCCTTGCGTTGTGAAAGGACGACCGTAGCAGATATTAGCGTGACTGTAGAAGAATTCCCGCGGAGCAGCCAAGCCCTCGTATGCAAAACCGCCGGGAAATTTACCGACTTTGACGGACAATTCTTTTGTTCCAAACGACACAAAAAGATTTGTGAAGGCGGCGAAGTAATCACCGCTGCCCCATTCTGCGTCGAGCGTGTAATCGCCCCAGTTTCTTGCGTAGCGGGCATCCGGTCCATACACAAAGTCAGTTTGAAATCCCCAATCGAGGCGGTTTGTTAGTTCCCGTTTTGCTCCGAACCAGAGTTGGTTGACTTTCCAATCGGAGGGCTGCTCCAGCATTAAAACGTAGGAGTTTCCCGACTGGTCGGTAATTCCGGGACGACCGGGACGAACATTGTACCCGTAAGCGTGAGTGGTGCGTTCTCCATCGTCATCATATTTATTGGTTGCGCCGTGATTATTGACGGTGATACCGGTCAGCATCCAGCCGTAGAAGGATATTCTCGATTTCGATTTCTTTCCGATGAGTCGATTTTCAAAGAGACAGGAATCGAAAACGCTTTTTTCTGTTAGATACGTTTTTAACATACATGTATCTGTTCGGCAAGCATTATCACAGGGGTCGGGAACAGAACAACAATCGGATTGAGCCTGAGCAAATCCAGCGAGTATAAACAGTCCAAATACTGCCGAGAAAATTATTCTTTTCATTGTGACTCCAAGAAATCTGTGTGAAGTGAAGAAAAACTACTCCATTATCCTTATCGTCAAAGGACGATTGAATAAAGAACGAAAAATCGGCTGTCTCTCGCAGCCGATATAATCGTTATAGATTCGTCTGCTAGAGCATTTTGGGATTTTTTGATTTGGTGTGGACAAATTTCCGTCACCCCCGCGAAGGCGGGGGTCTAGAGAATGGACGTGAACCCTATACGTCTAGATTCCCGCTTTTGCGGGAATGACGAAAGCAAATTCCGGCAGTCCACACCAATTCCTGATATGCTCTAGATAAATTCCGGGACGACAAGTTTCGGGGCGACTTTGTTATCATACGCCATTTTCAACAGTGTACGGACTGCTTCCCTGCCTGTATCTCCGAAATCAAGCGTCCAATCGTTGACATACATTCCCACGAACTTATCTGCGTCATTGCGCTGCAAGCCGCGTCCGAACTGCAAGGCATAATCCAGCGCGCTGTCCCGATTATCCAGCGCATATTGAATACTCTGTTTTAGTAAGCGGACAACGTCCGACTGCACCTGCCAAGGCAAATCCTTGCGAATTGCATTAGCACCGAGCGGCAGCGGCAAGCCGGTCTCCTGATAAAACCATGTTCCTAAATCGGCAATCAAATTAAATCCTTCGCGCTGATATGTCAACTGTCCTTCGTGAATGACCAGACCGGCATCGTGCTTTTTTTCTTTCACGGCTTCAAATACCTTATCAAACGGCACAGGAACGAATTCGACATTTGTAATTCCTTCCTTTGCCAGATATAATTTCAGGGCAAGATAAGCGGTAGTGAGTGTTCCCGGAACTGCAACCGAAACGGTTTCGCCGCCTTTAGTATTATTACAGTTTATTTTATCCCAGTTGCCGTTTTCGATGAGAATGGGACCGTATTTGTCTCCCATGCTTGCGCCGCAGTTGCATAGAGCGTAGACATCGTTCAGATAAGCGTAGGCATGAACGCTGACGGCGGTTAATTCCAATTCACCGTGAAAGGCGCGCCGGTTCAGTGTTTCGATATCAACCAATTCGTGAATGAATTCGTAATTGCCGGTGTCGATTTTTTCTTTGGCAAGAGCGTAAAACATGAAGGCATCGTCAGAGTCAGGGCTATGTCCGACGCGGATAACTTGTTTAGGCATTGTTTTGTGATAAAGGTTCAGGTTTGCGATTTAGGTTTGTGTTACAACATCGAAATCATTATAGCGTTTTATAGCGGCAGATACAACCAGTTTGAGCATCGGACGGCGAAAACAGCGCCGCAATCGAAAGATTCGGAAAATAACCCCTCTTGATTATTTTGAAAAAATTCGGCAAAATAAATGTACCGCTTTTTAATGCCGTTTCCACTCACCCGATTTTATCAACCGTTCACTATGGAATCACTCGCTCTCTTCGCACAAGATGCCCCCGCTGCCGGCGGCAATGTTATTGATGCCGTTATATTCTTCGGCTTTCTCATCGCCGTTCTTGTTATTGCCTTCGTAATGGGCGGACGAGACCAAAATAAGAAAGCCACCGCCACCGAGGACTTCTTCCTCGCCGGTCGCGGCTTGGCATGGTGGCTCATCGGCATTTCGTTAATCTCCGCCAATATCTCCGCCGAACAATTCGTCGGAATGTCCGGTCAGGCAGCCCGAAGCACCGGTCTTGCGATTGCATCCTACGAATGGATAGCCGCCGTCTCACTCGTTCTGGTGGGATTCATCTTCCTGCCAAGATTTTTGAAAGCCGGGGTCTATACTATCCCGCAGTTTCTGGAAACGCGATATAACCGATTGTGCCGGATATTGATGTCCTTGTCGATGCTGGCAATTTTCGCCTTCGTCACAATCACTTCCGTCAACTACGCCGGCTCGAAGTTTTTCGCTGATATTTTCGGCGGACAAGTATATTGCGGCATTGAATTGAATCTGGTTACCTTCTGCTGGATACTCGGTTTCTTCGCCGCTGTATATGTTTTGTACGGCGGCTTGAAATCCGCTGCGTGGGCAGGTTCATTGCAAGGCACAGCGTTGATTTTATGCGGCGTTGTCGTACTCTTCTTTGCGATGCAAAAACTTGGTCAGGTTGATAAACCCGTTTTGGAATCCGCAATGCAGGCATTGGATTTTTCCGCTGAAAAACAAGCCGAACTCCTTCCGAAATTGGAACAAGCCGGTGCGTATGAACGTTTCACCACGTTAAACAAGGATAAACTGCGGATGAACTTGCCGTGGAATGACCACGTGCTGCCGATTACGGCACTGCTGTTCTTCGGTATTTGGATTCCTAATTTGTATTACTGGGGCTGCGACCAGCATATTATGCAGCGGACTCTCGGAAGCCGCTCGCTGGCGCAGGGACAAAAGGGAATCGTCTTTGCGGCGTTTCTGAAGTTGCTCATACCGTTCATCGTGATTTTTCCCGCCTTGATTTCGTTCAATCTGTACTGCGGCGAGATGCAGCACCGCGCCTTTGAAGGCAAGGGCGGCTTCGAAGCATTGAAAACGGAGCGGGAAAACTTGAAACTGCTGTTCGACTTCGATGAGAAGTTTGCGCAATTTTATCCCGAAGAAGCAAAGAAGATGATTGCCTTCAATGCCGAAAAAACCGGTGTGGCTGCGCCGGAGATTTCCGACCCGTTTGCAGCCCACAATGAGCATAAAAAACAAAGACAGTTTGCCGACTGGAAGTTCGGCAAGCAGGTTTCCGGTTACGATTATGATTCCGCTTTCGCTTTGCTGGTGGCGAATCTTTTGCCTTGGCAGAAGTGCGGCATTTACGGCTTTTACGGTTTCGTTTTGGCAGCGTTGTTCGGAATGGTTATCAGTGCAATGGCTGCTATGCTCAACGCTATTTCGACACTTTTCACGATGGACATTTACAAGGAAAGCGTTACGTATCTGCATCAAAAAGAGGTATCGTTTGTCAGTAGAGAACCTTCGCAATGGGAACTCGTTTTTGTCGGGCGGGTTAGCGTCATTGTCTTTATGTGTCTCGGCTGTTCTCTTGTCCCGATACTTGACAATCCGAAGTTCGGCGGGATTTTCCACTTCATTCAGGAGTTTCAGGGCTTTATTTCGCCGGGTATTTTGTGTGCTTTCATGTTCGGGTTTTTCGTTCACAAGGCACCGCGCTGGTCGGGAACGGTTTCGCTCTTGTCGAGTCCGATTATTTACGGCGCATTGATGTTTGGGTTGCCGAAGGTTGCGTTTCTTGACCGAATGACGATAACGTTCTGTTCGATAGCAGCGATTATGTTCCTGCTGCGGCTTGTGTTCCCGATGAAGGAAGCGTTCAAACTCGAAACGAATACGAATATGGATTTGCGGACATCGAAAGCGGCACTGTTTTTCGGTATCGTGGTAGTTGTGTTGACGGTACTGTTGTACGCTTACTACTGGGACTACAATACGCCGATGTTCGAAGGATTTATCGAAAGTTTGTGGAAGTAAATTAAACGTAAGTTAAAGAGGCGGGGGCTTTAGCCCCCGCAGAAGTAATGACTTATACCAAAGACCATGAAAATGAAAAATTTGTACGCGACAGGTCTACCACTACTTTGTCTGGTGTGCATCATTTTGACAGCATGTGTATTATTTTGCATGCGGCCCAAAACTGAAATAGTCCCCCATTGGCCGGGGTATACTTTATATTATTGCGGCTTAGAAATTTTCGATTCCAATAACATCCTGGGAAAAAGGTACTATAAAGTCGTTGTTTCGGAAGGCAATTTGGGTTATTGGGTTACGTTCCTTAGTGCCGGTGGTATAAATTCCTATCATTCCTATAAAGGTTTTTATGCCAGCGGACAATTAAAAGAAGAAGGCGAGATATTTGTTGAATATTTCGACTTCGACCTCCCTCCCAAACCGTTACCTGACCGTCACATTGTTTGGAATGGAAGGTACTATAAGCCCGATGGGACCCTGGGTTCTGAAATTTCGCAAGGGACTGGTACGCAAACACTTTGGTTCTCGAATGGACAGATACAGTGGGAACTCGAATTGATTGATGCTGTTCGAGTACGCCATAAGCATTTTAGGGAAGATGGAACAATCATATCAAGTGCAGAATATGTAGATGGTGTCCCTGTCCGGGAGATTTGTGTACCCCCAGCAACGGATAAAACCGATTAAATTTTCGCGAAATTTCGATTTGTTGTTTTGAAAAACTGCTACATTAAGATGCTAGGATATCAATGAAACCAATCAAACGCTGTGAATGGTGCGGGAACGACCCGCTTTATGTCGAATATCACGATAAAGAATGGGGAAAGCCCGTTCACGATGACCGCGTGATGTTCGAGTTTCTGCTCCTCGAAAACGCTCAAGCGGGATTGAGTTGGATTACGATACTCCGCAAGCGTGAAAATTACCGGAAAGCATTCTCAGGATTCGACCCCAAAAAAGTTGCGAAGTTCACAGACGAAGATGTAGAACGCTTAATGCAGGACAGCGGCATTGTCCGCAACCGTTTAAAAATAACCGCGGCGATTAACAACGCTAAACTTTTCATAGAAATACAGAAGGAATTCGGTTCGTTCTGCAATTATCTCTGGGGATTTCTGCCGGACGGGAAACCGATTAAGAACCGTTGGAAGTCATGGAAAGACATTCCGCCGACTTCGGAATTGTCGGACAGAATATCCGCAGACATGAAAAAACGCGGCTTCAAATTCTTCGGCTCAACGATTTGCTACGCTCATATTCAAGCAACCGGTTTGGTTGACGACCACATTGACGGCTGCGTTGCAAAGAAGAAATAGATAACGGCGGACTCATAGTCCGCCGCTCGTATTAAACGCTCGTATTTAAATCACCGCGCCGGCGATTTTCTTTTCGTCATCGTCATTTTTATAGTCGGTTACCAGTGTCTCGGTAGTCAGCATCAAACCGGCAATGCTCGCCGCATTGACTAACGCGGTGCGGACAACCTTCAACGGGTCGATAATTCCTGCCTTGAACATATCGGTATACTTACCTGCTAGAGCATCATAACCGATGTTTGCCGCTTTTTCGGAGACATCGTCTGCAACTACCGAGCCGTCCTTACCGCAGTTCTCGGCAATTTGAACCATCGGCTTGCAGAGAATTCGTAAAATGATGTCAACACCGACTTTCTCATCTCCCTTTGCCGAGGAACGAACCTTTTCAACTGCTTCTTTACACCGCAGCAGAGCAACGCCGCCTCCGGGCAAAATACCTTCCTGCGCCGCTGCACGGGTTGCATGAAGAGCGTCTTCGATGCGCGCCTTCTTCTGTTTCATCTCCGTTTCGGTACTCGCACCGACTTGAATAACCGCAACACCGCCGGAAAGTTTCGCTAACCGTTCCTGATACTTTTCGCGGTCATATTCGCTTTCTGTTGTTTCAATCTGTTTACGGAGCATATCGACCCGCGCCTTGACATCCGCTTTGCTTCCGCCGCCTTTGACGATGACGGTAGAATCCTTATCAATAGTAATCTGCTGCGCTTTGCCGAGTTGTTCCAGCGTAACATTTTCGAGATTGATTCCAAGGTCTTCACTGATAACGGTACCGCCGGTCAAAACTGCGATGTCTTGCAGCATTGCCTTGCGGCGGTCACCGAAGCCGGGGGCTTTCACTGCCGCTACATTCAGGATACCGCGAAGTTTATTGACAACCAGCATCGTCATCGCTTCATTGTCAACATCTTCGGCAATGATGAGCAGCGGCTTCATTGTTTGCGCAGCCTGTTCCAGAAGCGGAATCAGTTCACGGATATTGCTGATTTTCTTTTCGTGCAAGAGAATCAGAACATTCTCCAACTCACAATTCATCTTCGTCGGATTGTTAATGAAATACGGCGAGACGTATCCCTTGTCGAACTGCATACCTTCAACAACTTCATAAGTTGTTTCGGCCGTCTTGCCTTCTTCGACAGTTATAACACCGTCATTTCCTACCGCTTCCATTGCTTCGGCAAGCAGATTGCCGATAACAAAATCGTTATTAGCAGAAATTGCACCCACGCTGGCGATTTCCTGCTTTGTCGTCACCGCTTTAGCGAGCGAATGCAGTTGCGCAACGGCGGCATCAACCGCTTTGTCAATCCCGCGGCGAAGAGCAGCCGGATTAGCACCCGCAGCGATGTTTTTCAATCCTTCCTTGAGAATTGCTCTTGCGAGAATCGTTGCGGTCGTCGTACCATCGCCTGCCAAGTCGGAGGTCTTGGACGCAACCTCATTGACGAGTTTCGCACCCATGTTTTCAAAGGGGTCTTCGAGTTCAATTTCTTTAGAAACGGTCACACCGTCTTTCGTAACGGCAGGTCCGCCGTAAGATTTGTTCAGGATAACATTGCGTCCGGTCGGTCCCATTGTGACGGCAACGACATCCGCAAGTTTGTTGACACCGTCAAGAATCTTCTTTCGGGCTTCATCGGAAAATATAAGTTGTTTCGGCATCTTACTTTATTGAAGTTGTTAGTTGATAGTTATATAGTTAATAATTGTGACAGCCGCAAGCCGAAGGGCTGCGGCAAGGAAGATACTCAATTACTTCACGATTTTGGCGAAGATTTCGCTTTCGCGGATAATTTTTACTTCCTGTCCGTCAATTTCGATGTCGCTGCCGGAGTATTTCCCGTAAATCACTTCATCGCCGACTGCAACGCTGACGGCAACGCGGGTTCCATTGTCGAGAATTTTGCCGGGACCTACCGCAACGACGGTGCCGCGCTGCGGCTTCTCTTTTGCGGTGTCGGGAAGATACAGACCGCCGGCGGTCTTCTCTTCGGCTTCAACGGGTTGGACGACAATACGGTCATCAAGCGGATTCAAATTGATTTTTTTCGGCATAGTTCTGATTCCTTATTATAATGGTTTGGTTAAAATTGTAGTGAAAAACTGTAAAAACACTTACGAAAACGCTAATTTTCTTTTGTTAAAATCCGCCCATTCCTCCCATGCCGCCCATTGACGGGTCCATTCCTCCCGGCGGCATCGCTGGTGCTTCTTTCTTCGGAATGTCGGTTAAAGCACAGGAAGTTGTCAGCAAAAGACCGGCAACACTTGCGGCATTGGTTAAAGCGGTTTTCACAACCTTCGCGGGGTCAACGATTCCTGCTTCAAGCATATCGCCGTAAACGTTTTTCTCGGCATCGAAACCGTCATTTTTGCCTTTGAGTTGTCTAATTCGGTTGACTACAACGGCTCCGTCAATACCGGCATTTTCGGCAATGCAGCGCAGCGGCGTATCGAGAACCTTGCGGATAATCTGAACACCGTAGATTTCATCGCCGACGGCTTCGACTTTGTCAAGTGCTTTCTCCGCACGAATTAAAGCGATACCGCCGCCCGGCACAATACCTTCTTCAAGTGCCGCCTTTGTTGCGGCGCGGGCATCTTCAAACAGGAATTTGCGTTCTTTCAACTCGGTTTCGGTTGCCGCTCCAACATTGATTTGGGCAACACCGCCTGCGAGTTTAGCAAGACGTTCTTCCAATTTTTCGCGGTCGTAATTGCTGGTCGTGGTTTCCAGTTCCCGTTTGATTTGGGCAACACGGGCATCGATGTCGGCTTTCTTACCGGCACCGCTGACCATAGTGGTGTTTTCGGAGGTGATATTAACACTCTTGCAAAAACCGAGGTCGGATAATTTCACTGCTTCGAGTTGAACGCCCAAATCCTTGTAAATTGCGGTCGCGGCTGTCAAAACGGCAATATCGCCTAGCATTGCTTTGCGGCGGTCGCCGTAGCCGGGTGCTTTCACGGCACAAACCCGCAGCATACCCCGCAGTTTATTGACTACCAGCGTCGCAAGTGCTTCACCGTCAATATCTTCGGCAATAATAAGCAGCGGTTTGCTCTGCTTTGAAATTGCTTCCAAGAGCGGAATTATTTGTTTCGCGCTGGAAATTTTCTCTTCGTGAATGAGGACAAGACAATCATCAAAATCAACGGTTTGTTCATCGGCATTGGTGACAAAATGCGGAGAAAGAAAACCGCGGTCAAACTGCATACCTTCGACAACTTCGACGTAGGTTTCCGCCTGTTTGCCTTCTTCGACTGTTATGACACCGTTCTTGCCGACTTTATCGAAAGCGTCCGCAAGAATCTTACCAATACCGGCATCGTTGTTGCCCGCAATAGTTGCAACTTTTTCGATGTCTTTCTTGTTTTTGTCGTTGACCGGCGTTGCCTGTTTCGAGACCGCTTCGCAGACGGCGGCGGCACCTTTGGCAATCCCGCGGGAAAGAGCCATCGGGTCGGAACCGGCGGCTACCATTTTCAGTCCTTCGAGGTAAATTGCTTCGGCAAGAACTGTTGCGGTCGTTGTACCGTCTCCGGCGACATCGTTTGTTTTCTTTGCGGCTTCTTTGACAATCTGCGCCCCGAGGTTTTCTTCGGGGTCGGTCAAAGTGATTTCTTCGGCGACGGTGACTCCGTCTTTTGTAATTTTTGGTGCGCCCCAGCCCTTGTCAAGAAGGGCATTGCGTCCGCGGGGACCCAGCGTGGACTTAACGGCTCTTGCCAATTTGCTCACCCCAGCGGCAATCGGCTGCCGCGCTTCGTTATCAAAGGATAATTTCTTCGACACTTGTATAAACTCCCTCGTTAGTTATTAAACAATACGCCCCGCGCCAAAACCGGCAAGAGCGCGTAAATTACGCCGCAATTCGTGGTTAGCGGCAATGATTCCTGATTTTTTCCTGACGAAAATTCGTCTACATAGTTTGTTTTAGCAATTTTTGTGCCAGATAAATCTGACAAAATGGCAGAGGGTGACCAAAAGATATTTTTGGGAATATTGCTAAAATGTTTTTTTATGATAAACTAAAAGTGGCTTGATTTCTGTATTTTTCATTTGTCCGACTTTCCTTTGTAAAAACAATGACAGATAACTCATTTGAATCTCTAGTTCAGCGGATAAAAAAAGAACGGGTTTTTGCCCTGCCTCAAAGTGCGGCTAACATCATGGAGTTGGCTAAAAATCCGGAAAACGGACCGGCAGAATTTGCTGTTCCGATTTCTGCCGACCCCGGTTTGGCTTCGCAAATCTTGTCTTTTGCCAATTCGTCCTACTTTGGATTTAGACACAAAATAACAACAATTCAGCAGGCATTGTCGCTCATATCTATCAGAGCAATGCGGAATTTCGTCATTTGGAATGCGGTCTTTGCCGTGCTGCCCAATCCGAAAAAAGGCAGTTCGTTCCAACTGAAAATTATTCTTCAGGATGCCGTCCGCCGCGGCACTTTTTGTAAATTATTGGCGGCTCATTTTCCCGGAATCGATCCCGACGAGGTATTCATCGCAGGACTAATTCAGGATATTTCACTGCCGGTGCTGGTGAATTATTTTTCCAATGAATACGAAAAACTGTTTCAAAATCAGAATCAAACCGGCAAGCGGCTTTCTACATTAGAGACGGAATATTTCGGCTGGCATCACGGTCAAATCGGTGCTTTTCTGGTAGACGAATGGGGCATCAATAACGGTTTGACAGGTGCTGTCGAGGCACATTCAAATTGCAAAGATATTAATTTATCTGAACCCGCTGCAAACCTGTCCAGTGCTATTGTCAAACTTTCCTCTCTGCTGCCTTCGGCAATAGATACTATTTGGAATGAGGCGGAAGCAGATGCTTTCCTAGAGATTATCCATAAAATTACTGTGAAAAAGTTTCTGAACGGAAAAAGCGCGCTGCGTGTTTCCGATTTGTTCGCAGCGGCTGACGCAGGTACTGCCGAACTGCTGGGCCAAGTGAGGACTTCAACACCTGTGAGCTCGCTTATCGATATGCTGCAACAGTACTCCAACATGATTAGCGATTCAAGCACTGAACCCTGACCCACAGACGTTAACTTAACAAATTTTCGTTAGATTGGGGTAAGAACCGCCCCGAAGGGGTGCAATATCTATAACCGCCGGTGTCAACCGGCGGACTCAGACAAACCCAATCTAGAGCATATCAAAAGTTGGGGTGGACTTCTTGAATTCGCTTTCGTCATTCCCGCGAAAGCGGTAACCTAGATGTAAAGGGTTCACGTCTGTTCTCTAGACCCCCGCCTTCGCGGGGGTGACGGGAATCTGTCCACTCCAAATTCAAAAACGCTCTAGACAAAAGTGTTTAACTGCCGCCGGAATATGTTCCAAGATTCCCGTTGCGGTCAAAGACATTTCACCGAAATGTTCCGCACCTAAATCACCGGCAAGACCATGAATATGAACGCCGAGACGAGCGGCATCAAATGCGGAAAAACACTGTTGCGCAAGCAGTCCGGCAATTAAGCCGGTCAATACATCGCCGCTGCCGCCCGTTGCCATGCCGGGATTGCCCGTTGTGTTGAGCGCAACTTGTTTTCCGTCTGTCGTTATAGTCCGATGTCCTTTCAATACCAAGACAACATTCCATTGTTTTGCGAATTGAACTGCGGCAGCAATTCTTTCGTCAATAAGTTCTTCGTCCGGTGCCGGTTTTCCGGTGAGCCGAAAGAATTCGCCAGCGTGCGGTGTTAAAACAATACCGCTATTGTCTCGATTTTCACTCGGCAGCACTTTTTCGGCTGCGAGTGCATTGAGACCGTCAGCATCAACAACGAGAAACTTGTTAAGACATGTGATATGTCCGATGATTTCTTTAACAAGATTGTTTAATTCTGCGGAACGTCCCAAGCCGGGACCTAGAAACACGGTGCTTGCGTTTTCAATCTGCGGCTTCAACGTTTCAAAGGAATCTGGTGCAAATCGACCGGCGGAATCAGCGGGACAAGGAATCGTTGTCAATTCGGGAAAGAATGCGGCGACTGTTTCCAGAATCGGGTCAGGAACGGCGAGACGGACTAATCCGGCACCGCCGAAAAGAGCGGCTTTACCGGCGAGCGCAACTGCACCAGCCATTCCGCGGCAGCCGCTGATGCCGAGAACGGTACCGTAGGTTCCTTTGTGACCGGTTCTTTCACGGACAGGAATCGTCGGCAGTGTTCCAACGATATCCAAATGTACATGTTCCATAATTTTTTATTGTATCAAAAATGACTTTGAAAAACAGCAAGCCGGACGGAAACAGTGATATGTCCATAACGGACTATTTACAATCCCGCAATTTTTGTCAAAATACCTGCAAAAGTATTTTATCGAAACTAATGACAGAAATTCTTCGTTTTCCCGGAACTCCGTTGCGCAGTAATTCCCCTGCCGGCGAGGCGGTCTTTTCCTTACCGGAACAGGGATTTCTTGCCGGTCCGGAAAATGCGGTTCTGATTCCGCTTACCGAAAAGATTCTCGAAGAAACTCTTGAACGGACGCAACTGCCGGTGTTTTTTTTCGGGGCAAGCGGCTGCGGCAAAACACATATTCTGCGGGGAATCTACACAGCGAAAAAAAATTCTTTACGAAATACGGCTGTTAAAAACACTGGCGAAAAGAAATCGGCTAATGTCCGCAAAGTTCTTTATCTGACTTCAACGGATTTTTCGCGCTCTTTCACGGAAGCGATTGATACCAAGACCGTTAACGAGTACCGCAAACGGTTTCGGAGTGTTTCGCTGCTATTGCTTGATGATATTGACCATATACTCGGAAAAGAGCATTTGCTGCAGGAGTTGCAATTTGCGCTGGACGAATTGACGGCAAACGGAGTCCCGGCGGTCTTTACGGCAAAGCAGTATCCAACGGTGAGCGGCGGTTATCCTGAAGCACTTTGCGGACGGCTGATTGCCGGTACTGTAATATCAATTTTGCCGCCGGGAATTGAAGTGCGCACGCGGTTCCTTGCGGAGATGTCTGCCGCTTATCATTTACCGCTGTCGGCATCGGTATTGGAAAAGGCGGCATTGCATTTGCCGTTTCAGATACCGATGCTGTATCAAGCCGTCACCCGAATGGTTTTTGAGGCAAAGTCCGAAAACAAAAAAATTGACTCGGACTATTTTCTGCGGTTCATATTTGAGGAAAGTATCCCGCGTCAGGACAAAAAAGCGGAGACAGAGAGTATTATCAAAAAGACGGCGAAGTATTTTTCATTGAAACAGACACAGTTAAAAGGGAAGTCGAGATGCAAGACGACTGCGCTTGCGAGAAGCATTGCGGTTTATTTGATACGCAAGAAAACAGGACTGCAATACAAGGAAATCGCCGGTTATTTCAGCGGTCGTGATGTTTCCACGCTTCGGCATTTGTCGTTCAAAATCGAAACCGGGTTGAAGGATGATTTACAGTTGAGGAAACACATCGCAGCGATAGAACAGTAAAACCCATGAAACTCCACGCATACTCCACTCCCGACATCGAAAAACACGCCGGTTATCTCAAAATCGGCGAAACACACGGCGATATTGACAAACGCGTCCAGCAGCAAGGACACACGGTGCAAAGTGACAGGCAGTTATTATACGCCGCGCGGGATTGTGGATTATATGGTGAACGAAGCGTTGGCTCGTCATTCCCGCAACAGTGGGAATCTAGATGGTGTACTCCGTTCTCTAGGTTCCCGTTTTCACGGGAATGACGAAAGTGGTTCCCGTTTTCATACGGTTTAACGGCGGAGGAGGTTGCGGTGGTTGAGGGTTAACAGATTACGCCTGCGGCTCTGGTTTGCACGTAATCGCCAATTCGTCAAGTTGTTTTTCGGCAACCGGACTGGGCGCGCCGGTCATCAAATCACCTGCCTTTGCCGTCTTCGGAAACGCAATGCAGTCCCGAATGTTATCCAAACCGGCAAACAACATCACGAGCCGGTCAAGTCCCAAAGCAATTCCGCCGTGCGGCGGCGCACCAAATTGCAAAGCGTCCAGCAGAAAACCGAACTGCTGCCTTGCCGTCTCTTGCGACAAACCGAGCAAGCCGAAAACCTTCGATTGAATTTCGGGGTTATGAATCCGAATCGTACCGCCGCCTGCTTCAAAGCCGTTCAACACAAGGTCGTATGCCTGCGCCCGAATCTTTTTGATGTCTTCCTTGCTGCCGTTAAGAAGCGGTAAATGCTCTGCAAGGGGTGCTGTGAACGGATGATGCATCGCAAACCAGTGGTTCTCTTCCGCATCCCAATCGAACATTGGGAAATTCAAGACCCAGCAGAAGTTCATTTCCTTCGGGTCAATCAATTTCAATTCGGCTGCCAGCCGCCGCCGCAACCCGTTGAGAACTTTGCAGGTCGTTTCAAATGTATCAGCCGAGAAGAGCAGAAAGTCGCCTGCCGCCGCATCAAGTTTTTCTGCTATTGACGTGAGTTCCTGTTCCGTGAAATTTTTCGCAATGGGACCGGCGAGTTTGTTTTCGTTGTCAACTTTCAGCCACGCAACGCCTTTTGCTCCGAATTGTTCTATGCTCCACTGATTTAACTCGTCAATCGCTTTGCGGCTGTATTTTTCGGCAGCACCTTTGGCGTTGATAGCCCGAACCCGTCCGCCGTTTGAGGCGGCGTTTTTGAAAATTGTGAAATTGCAATTTGCCGCAACTTCCGTCAAGTCAACGAGTTCCATTCCAAAGCGCAAATCCGGTGAATCGTGTCCGAAGCGTTCCATTGCGTCATCGTATGAAATTCGCTGAATCGGCAATTTGACATCCCGACCGAGTATATTTTTCATTAGACGGACAACAAGCCCGCTGATGACTTCGAGAATGTCTTCCAAGTCAATGAAGGACATTTCGAGGTCGAGTTGCGTAAATTCCGGCTGCCGGTCAGCCCGCAAGTCCTCGTCGCGAAAACAGCGGGCGATTTGAATGTATCGGTCATAACCGGCAATCATCAGGATTTGCTTATAGAGTTGCGGCGATTGCGGCAGCGCGTAAAACTCGCCTTTCGCAATTCGGCTTGGAACGAGATAATCCCTTGCGCCTTCCGGTGTGCTCTTACCCAGAATCGGCGTTTCAATTTCAACGAAGTCCAACTCATCGAAATAGTCGCGCAGTTCTTTGACGATGCGATGGCGCAGAACCATTGTCTTTTGCATTGCCGGTCGGCGTAAATCGAGGAAGCGGTATTTGAGCCGGGTTTCTTCGGCGGGAATTTCCGGCGCAGAGGGCTGAAACGGAACAACTTCGGTGCGGTTCAGAACGGTGAGAGTTTCCGCCGCAATTTCAATTTCGCCGGTTGGAATTTTTTTGTTGACGATTCCCTCGGGACGAGCCTGCACTTTGCCGGTGACCTGGACGACATCTTCGGGATGCAGTGAGCGCACAGTGTCGGCAAGGGAATTTGTTCCGTCATTGTCGATGAACGTGATTTGCGTTAGCCCGTATCTATCGCGGAGATTGATGAACAGAACGCCGCTGTGGTCGCGGACGGTGTCCACCCAGCCGGCAAGGGTTATAGTTTGTCCGATATGTTCTTTGCGCAGTTCGCCGCAGGTTTTTGTTCTTAACAAGGGAGTTCTTTCTAAAACGAGGAATATAAATCGACACAAAGTCCGGCGATTATTGCTGCCATTCAAACGCTCCGATGTCCGGTGCTCTGTTAGGTTTGCGGATTCGTCCCGTGATGTCGGTTTTTGGAGTTGTCTCCGTTATAACTCCGGCACCAATCGCCGGACTGCCTTCCAACAGCGGCATCACAGGAATTCCGTTGCCGAGGTACTGTAATTTTCCGAGTTTCACGTCGGCAAAAGGGAGAAATCGGTTGTTCTGATTCTCGGAGATTGACGTATCCTTCTTATCCGCATTGTTGATAATGCAATTATGAATATGCGTTTTTCCTACATTTTCATAATCTACTTGGATGTCGCAGTTATCGGCTGCATGATTTCCTGTAATAATGGAATTTGACAGTACGATTTCCTTCACGGCAATCAAAAAACCTTGTTCGTCGTCGCCGACGACGCTCAGTGCGCCGCCGTGTTCAGCGGAATTGTCAACCAATGTCAAGTGGTTAAATTGATAGATTCCTTTTCCGCAGATGCGAATGGCACCTCCGCGTTTCCCGCTGCGATTACCGGATGCAAAAAGATTGGTTATTTTGTACGTTCGTTCGTCCTCGAAGCCGCACAAGTGTACAGCACCGCATCCCAATGACTTGTTGTCGACAAGCGATATGTTTTGCAATTCGGCTTCTTTCATATTATGCAAAAACATTCCGCCGCCGAGATTGTTGCGCAATACAACATTGGTCGCAAAAAGCGAACTTTTGTCCATAATAAGCATTCCGCCGGAACTGTCATTACAAACTGCTGTGTCTTCTTTTTTCGGTTCTTCAAAAGCATTCGGCTGATTGTTTCGGTTTCCCTCGAAGAGGACATTGTGCAGAACAATTGTACAGTCGCCGTCGGCGGACAGTCCGCCGCCGCCGACACCTTTCCACCAGTACTTTTTTGCATTGGGAATACTGGCATTATCGATAAAATCGCAATGGTAAAACCGGGCAGTCGAATTACCATCGACATGAACTCCGCCGCCGGGTGTATCGATGACATAACCGTTAGTAAAAACAACACCGGCGAAGGTCACATCGGCTTGGTTTTCGATTTCGAAAACTCTCGCCTTCCTGCCGCTGTCCAGAATCAGTTTTTCAGTACCGAGGGCGACTATGGCAACACTCCCGTTTTTTTGGGTATTGCATGAAAACTGAAAAGAGCCGCGATCTCTTTTAATACGGTGATTTTCCTTTGATGTTTTCACAACGATAACATCGTTTTCTTTTGTTTTCGCCGCTTGCATAAGTGCCTGCTCCAGCCCGCTTTGTGTTGGTTTATCCAATAAAATCACGTTGCTGCCCGCCCAGTCGAATTCGAGTTCAGGGTATTTCTGCTGTATTTTCTGTTTTTCTGTGTTGGATAATTTTGCCGGTATGCCGGTTCCGGGTTCTTCATTCCTGCGATTGCGGCTTTGTGCATTTGCGTCCCGATTATTCGGCGGCGACTGCGCGGTAGTTGCATTATTCTGCTGTTTTTTCGGTGCAGCGGTTAAATGGTAGGCGAACAATCCCATCAGCAGAACAGCGGAAGCAATCGCGGCGGCAATTCCGGCAGGAATCATCCACTTCGGCATAGAAGGTTTAACCGTTTTTTCAGTATCCTCGGGAGATGTCTTCGGTTCCGAAGTTGATCCGAATACATTTATATGAATCGGCCGCCATCGTTTCGACACGTTTTCGTTAAGTATGTTCAGCGAAAGGTTTGCGGAACTCTTATCTGTTTCCGGCTTCGTGCCTGCTTTTGTTTTCGTATCTGCGTCTGTTTCTGTTTCCGATTCAGTTTCGTTTCGCTTTTTCGGTTTTGTCGCTATTACCTTGATAAATTCCCGGCAGTTTTCAAACCGCTCTTCACGCCGCTTACTCAGTGCCTTCAATAAAGCATTGTTCACATGGTCCGGAAAGCCTGCCAGCGGTTCCGGGGCCTCGTTCAAAACTGCCATCCTAAGTACCGATGTATCGGTGTTATAAAACGGCAATTTGCCGCAGAATAACTCGTAAGCCAATACTGCCAAAGCATATTGGTCGGTATTGGCATCCTGATATTTACCCTGCCATTGTTCCGGTGCCATGTAAGGACGGGTACCGCTGACGTTTGTCTGTACTTCGCTGAACCGGATTAAATTAGTACGAATTTTTTCGGCAAGTCCGAAGTCGATAATCTGCACCCCGTCTTCTTCGCTAATCATTATGTTCTGGGGCTTGATGTCTCGGTGAATGATTTTTCTATAATGAGCGTAGTCAAGCCCTTGGGCAACGCACCATAAAATCTGTACGGCTTCGGAAAATTTGAAACTGCCGTTTTGCTTGATTATAAATTTTTTATACTCGTCCAGTGTTAAACCGTCAATGTACTTCATTACCATGTATAAGCCGTGAACGGGATCGGGGGAAATTCCGTAGACGGGGCGGATATGGGCATGCTGTAGGGTATGAATTTTTTTGAAAGAACTTTTAACATTCTCTACCGCTGCTTTGATGTGCCGAATTTCCTTAGGAAGCAGTTTGATAACTACAAATCTGTCGGCATGGAAGTCGTATGCTTTCCATGCTTCCCCCATACCGCCGCGTCCGATTTGATGTTCGAGCCGGAAGCTGTCGGCAAAAACATAGCCGGGAACAAAACCTTCGAAAGCGTTTGCCTGCACTCCAATTTTAATCGCAGTATCAAGGTCGATGTCTTCGGTTTCCTGCAAAATGGCAGCATCTCTAGCGTCGGTTGACGAGTCGACGTGCTGATTGCTCCGCGTGGTATCAAGTGATTCTTTATGTTCGGACATATAAAATATAAAAATTAACCCGTTTATGAACTATGATATATTGTGGTCATCATGATTAAAGTGTGAAACGTCATGTTTCCAAGCAGATTCGGCACAAAAGCAGCAGTACACGGATCATCGGGAAAACCCCATCGTAATTTTACATCACTCCGACAAGATTTGCAACAGTATGCCGTAAAAAAATTAAAATTTTAGAAGCCGCAAATCGGCTGATTATTACCTGCCGATAACATAACCGGAATACCGCCTAAATCGCTGGTTTACGCTCCGATTCGCATATCACCGAAACATCGACTGTGAGAAATTCCTGTTCCGGCAAATTCGTCCTTATGCGAATTTTTTCCGTCAATTCAATGGTCTGCGGTTTTGCCGCGCCGTTCTCTTTGGTATTAGAAAAATTCACCGAGATTATTTGTATATTGCTCTCCTGTTTTCCGAAACTGAAACGGAATCTTTTGTCATCGGTTTCAATGCCGAGGATGCGGAACGGCTTTTCACTTCGGACGACCAAACTTTTCGTCACATTTTCGCCTTCTGTCAAAATGCCGGACATAAACGGCGAAGGACTTGCCCGCAGCGGAGCAATGACCGCGCCTTGAATCGGAAGGATAATTTCCGCCGGTTTGGCATTTCCGACCGTTTTTTCGTTTGTGGTGAACCGCAAGGTATCTTTCACATAACCCGGTTTGGCACTCGGAAGAAGCGTAACGGTTATTTTGTAAGCGACTTCGCCGCCGCTGCGTTTTATCTCTTCCGCTTTGGCATGTATAAACGAATTACTCCGTTCAATTTTCGTTAGAGCCCAATCAGGACGACCGGAGTATTCCATTGTCAAAATCCGTTTTGCGGATTGTCCTTCGATGACTGTTCCCAATTCCGCAATACCGGGTGTCAAAACGACATCCGGTCGGATATAACCGCTGACCGAAAGTTGAACGGTATCGCGCAAAACCCTTCCTTGCGTCACGGTTTCCAGCGAGACGGTAATGACTGCCGATTTTTCGTGAAGATGCTGCCCCGTTGTGTTGAGTTGCGCAACGATTGCGCCGTTTTTGCCGGACTTTACAATCCGCTGCGGTATTGAAACCGATGTGCAGCCGCAGGAAGAGTTTACGTTCAAAATGCGGATGTCTTCCTGAAAATCGTTTTTTATAGGAAAATCGAACACGGCATCGGTTCCTAGAACGACGCGTCCGAAATCGTGCTGTTTGATGGGAAATAACTCCACTCCCCATGAACCGGCGCAAGGGGTTTCCAGAACGAAAAGGAAAACGGCAATGCAGAAAGCAATGCAGCATGTTTTGCATTTTCCTGACATTGAAGCACTCCTGTTTGAAAACGTACCGACACGTTATCATTTTCGGCAAATTTCGGCGGAATAATCAGAGAATAATCGGTTCAAATCAGATACGGAAGCGGCACATTATCCCCGAATCGGTTCTTTTGATTTTCGGATAATGCTGGGCGGGTTTTTCAAGCGGTATTCAATTTCTTTCAACAGCCGGTGTTCCAATGCGGAATCCCTGCCGAGCATTATCCAGCCGGCAGAACTCGCATCAACGTCCACCTGTTTAGCAAAATGGTCAGCGTCATCAGAATAACGCAGGTTTGCTGCCGACAACGGGGATTTCAATGGTCTCCGGTTATCTTCAAGTTCCTTATAGACGAATACTTCAATTTCATAGCCGTCCGGTCTTGGAACAACCCGTACCGTAACCCGTTTCTGAACGGTTTGCAGTGTGTTGTAAAACCGCTCGCCGATACCGACGGAATCGGCGTGCCAAAGTTCCGGCAGCGAAGCCCCGATTTTCGGCTTGGTATCCAAGCGTCCTTCGGTTAAAACATTTCCGTACATTCTGACGGGCAGTTCCCGGGCGATTTCAAAATGCGAGTTCATCACATCGGCAAGCACCGCCCAAAGAAATTCGTGTTCGTAGAGCGGAACAATTATCGGATTATCGGCGGCAGGTTCGTTGAGAATCCAAGTGCGTTCCGTTTTCGCAAACGGTTCGTATGAATGACAACCGCAAAGTAAGGCGGTTGACAGCATAACCGTTCCGGCAAAAAATCCGAATTTTCCGTTGAGATAAGGTTCCATCAGCGGAGTATAAGAAAATTGCGTTTTTACGCAAGAGCAAAATTTTCTTTATTCTCGCAACGTCACGTCTTACTCGTAGTTGCAAAGTCCCTGCCGGGTGAATGCGCGCCGCAACTTTCCGGCTCTTTTGTCTCTGGATAAAAACCGAATTGCCGCAGCATTTCCAACTTCGGCAAAACGTTGTTTGCCAAGTCGATGTGATAAAATCCGGGAAATAAATCGGCGTTGCGCAAAATCAAATCGAAATAATCCCGATGCTTTTCCGGCAATTCAATTTTTCCGTTGCGGCAAATTTCGTGACCGGTGAAAACAAATTCCGGCAAGAGGAACGAGCAAAATTCGAGTTCCTGTTTGCTGCTCCATTCACGAAAGATTTCCGTTTGCGGCAAGAGCGACAACAAACTCGGCAGAATGCGCGCACCCATCATACGCAGCGAAACCATCTGAAAGAGCGACTGTTGAAAGTCCTCAATCGTTTCAAACGGAAAGCCCCAAACATAAAACACGTCAACACGCGGAAAGTACTTGATTGCCTCCGGTATCCGCTGCAAAACCTCGGCAGTCGTGAAACCCTTCTTAATCGCTTGAAGAACTTTATCACTGCCTGACTCGACACCAAACCGCAATTCAACGCATCCGGTATCGCTCATTGCCTGCATCATTTCTTCATCGACAAGATTGACCCGCCCAAACGCCTTCCACTTGACCGCCAGTTTGCGTTTCGTGAGTTCCCGGCAGAATTCCATAACCTGCCGCTTTCCTGAAACGAAGAATTCGTCCTGAAACAAAAACAATTCGACACCGGCTCTTTCGTGCAGATATTGCATCTCATCGACAATGTTGTGCGGCGAGCGGCTGTACGATTCAAGATTCCAAACCGGTGCAACGCTGCAAAACGTACAGGGATACGGACAGCCGCGGGAACTCATCATTCCATAACCGGCGTAGCGGGAAAGGTCAACTTTGTGAAACGCTGGAAATGGAATCTCGTCCAAGCGGCGAATCCGCTGTTGATTCGGCGTGTGAACAATATCACCGGAGGAATTCCGAAATGAAACGCCGGCAACATTTTCGAGAGCGGTTTTGCCGTGCGATTTCAATGTTCGGAGCAATTCGGGACCGGTCAGTTCTGCTTCGCCGCGGCAGATGATGTCAATCCAAGGAAACCGCTGCAATAATTTTTCTTCGACACTTTTTGAACCGACACCGCCGAGAATGAGAATTCGGTCTGGATATTTGTTGCGCAGTTGTTCGAGAGCAAGAATGGTGAACGGCAGCAGGTTCGCCATGCAGGAAACGCCGATGATTTCAGCGGGTTCGGGTTCACCGACAAACCGCAAG
>Ga0123353_10002262_pt1 | contig 23854 bp, 20 predicted proteins | sample TergutLab28metaG_3_FD_92763 | JGI IMG/M metagenome (GOLD analysis project Ga0123353, IMG submission 92763) | Labiotermes labralis P3 segment gut microbial communities from Petit-Saut dam, French Guiana - Lab288 P3 | ecosystem: Host-associated > Arthropoda: Insects > Digestive system > Gut ... | reverse complement strand
GCTTGAGAGGATAATTGCTAAAGATGATGCTTCTGACCCTTATCAGCTTGAAAAATTGATAGAAGAAAAACTTTTTTATGACAAAGAAATTGAAAAATTGAAAGGAACTAGTGGTAATAATGTCTGATTTACTCAATGATCCAGCGGTAAAGAAAATAATAGAATACGGAAAAATTAAGAAAAGAATTACATACGACGAACTCAATGATTATCTCCCTGATTATATAATCAATAGTGATAAAATCGAGGATGTAATTGCATTATTTGAGAAAAATCACATTGTAATTGAAGAAGAAGATGTTGAGGAAGAAGAGGAAGAAGAAGAGGAAGAAGAAGAAACAGATTCCGGAAGCAAAAGAATTGTATCTGTTGATAAAGATAATATTATAGATGATCCAATCAGGCTCTATCTTAGGGAAATAGGAAAAGAGTATCTTTTGACTGCTGAGCAGGAAGTTGAGCTTTCAAAGCAGATGGAAGAGGGTGAAAACATCATAAAAAGGGTAATAAGCGACTCAGGCTTGCTTATTCCCGAGTTTTATAACTTAGCGCAGAAGGTTTTTTCCAGGCTTGATCCCAAAGATATGGAGCTTACTAAAAAAGAAGTTTCAGAACTTCTTGTAGAAAGAAGACGGATCAATCAGTTTTATAAAGATTCACTTAAAGGGTGTTACACTTACTTAAAGCAATATATGGAAATCAAACGCAAGATTCTTTCCATGGGTGAAAATATTCTTGAAAGTGAAGAGCTAAAACAAAAAACAGGTCCTTTACTTGATTATTTAAAACGTATTGATATCCATCAGGATGAAATTATCAAATTTTCAGAGAAATTCATAAATGCAGAGAAAAAAGTAAAAAAATATATAAGAGAACAGCTTAAAATCGAACGCAGGCTCGGTGTCTCAAATATGAGAGAGTTGCGCAATCTTGGAAGAGGGCTTGCAACTACTTCAAAACGGGCAGAAATTGAAAACAGGCTTCAAATGCCTGCTGATGCTATCAAGGAAAAAATCAGGATCATCCAAATTAATGAAAAAAGACTGCGTGAAATGGAAGCGGAGTTTGAGAACTCAATAGACGATATCCTTAAAATGTCCCAGGAAATATCTTATGGCAAGGTAATGATGAAAAATGCCAAAGACCGGCTTATTAAAGCGAATTTGAGGCTGGTTGTAAGTATTGCAAAAAAATATACGAACAGAGGGCTTCATTTTTTTGATCTTGTGCAGGAAGGAAATATTGGGTTAATAAAAGCTGTAGAGAAATTTGAATATAGAAAAGGATATAAGTTTTCAACTTATGCAACATGGTGGATAAGGCAGGCAATAACCCGCTCCATATCAGATCAGGCAAGGACAATACGTGTGCCTGTGCATATGATAGAGCAGATAAATAAAGTAGTAAGAGAATCAAGACAGATAATGCAACTATTAGGACGTGAACCTAATGATGAAGAGATTGCAGAGAGACTTGGATGGTCTGTAAGCCGTGTTAAGGCAGTAAAAAATGTAGCAAGAGAACCAATTTCTCTTGAGACACCAATAGGCGAAGAGGAAGATTCCCTGCTTGGTGATTTTATTGAAGATAAGGATGTTGAAAATCCTGCATCACAGACATCTTTCAAGCTTTTGCAGGAGCAGTTGCAGGAAGTTATGAAAACACTTCCTCCAAGAGAGCAGGAAGTTCTTAAAATGAGATTTGGCCTGGTAGATGGTTTTTCACTTACGCTCGAAGAGGTAGGTCTCTATTTTAATGTAACAAGGGAAAGAATAAGACAGATTGAGGCAAAAGCGCTCAGGCGGCTTAGGCATCCTAAGAGAAGTAGACGCCTTAAAGATTATATAGATCAATAGAAAAAAATTAGGAGTGTTTAAATGATCCAGGAAGTATTTGAAAAATTGCAAAATTTACAAGATGTTTTGCTCCAAAAATATGATATTGAAAATGAAATAAAGGATATTCCAAAAGCGCTTGTTACAAAAAATGAACTTTTAGCAAGATTAAAAAAACAGTTTATTGATAAAAGCGGCCTGTTTGAGAAAAAGCAGGAAAAAATTAAAGCAATGAAAGAAAAGCTAAAAGAGTCTGAAATTCTCATGGAAAAATATGAGAAAGATATGGATATTATTAAAACCCAGAGAGAGTATGAACTTCTTGATAAAGCAATAAAAGAAACAACTGAAAAAGAGCAACAGCTTCGCAAAGATATTCTTAAAGAAGAAAAAGAGATTGAAGAGCTTAATCAGTTTATAGAGCGGGAACAGCAGATAATTTTTCAGCAGGAAGAAGAGGTAAAAACCGAAGAACGGAGAATTGAAAGCGAAAGTGAAGAAAAAAAATCAATTCTTGCCAAACTTGAAGAAGAAGAAAAAGGGATCATTCCCGGACTTGATGATGATATTCTTTTTAAATTTGAAAGAATCATAAAAAATAAATCTGGACGCGGAATTGTTCCTGTAAAAGGTTCGGTCTGTACAGGTTGCCACATGATTCTTCCATCGCAGTTTGTAAATGATGTTCGCAATGGAGAAAAAGTTCTTTTCTGCCCGTATTGCAGCAGAATACTCTTTTATGAGGAGTCAGATAAAGATAATTTTCTTGCATTTAAAGACAGCGATATTGGTGGATTCTCTGACTATGACTATGATTTTGATGAAGAATATGAAGATGAGGAGGTTATCGAGGAAGTAGTTCCGGATGTAGCTTCAAAAAGAGAACCATTGCACGGTCACGATGATGAAGAATATGATGCAGAAGATGAGGAGATATTCGAAGAAGAGGCTGAAATATTCGAAGAAGAAACTGAAATTGAAGATGAAGAAGAATTCGAGGAAGAGGAAGAAGAGGAAGAGGAGTTTGAAAAAGGCGAATTCGAAGAAGATGAACAAGATTCAGAAGATGAAGAAATGGAAGATGAAGAAATGGATATAGAAGATGAAGATGCCGAGGATGAAGATTTAGAGGCAGATGACGAGTTTGCCGAGGATGAAGAAAAGTAAAGAAATATTGATTTAGTAAACTGGCAGGTTGGATTACCGCCTAAAAACTATTTTTTAGGAGGAAAGTCCGGGCTCCATAGAGCGCAATGCTGGCTAACAGCCAGGCTCGCAGTTGTAATAACTGTTTGAGTAGAAAGTGCCACAGAAAATATACCGCCGCTTTAAATAGCGGTAAGGGTGAAAAGGCGGGGTAAGAGCCCACCGGGTACCGGGAGACCGTGACCGCAGGGTAAACCTCATTGGGAGCAAAGCCAAGCAGTGGAGGAGTTGCTCGTTCTGTTTTCGGCTAATTTGTGGCCGCAAAATACTCCACGGGTAGGCTGCTGGAGGGATTTAGAAATAAATCTCCCAGATAGATGGTAATCACCTTTTTAAGGAACAGAACCCGGCTTATAGACCTGCTTTCCCCGGCCATATATGAAAAACTATGTATGGTCGGGATATATATTCCATTCGGAATATAGGAAATTGGAATATAATCCAGTTATATTTGAAAAGATATGGCTAGGGTATTTTTAATATTAGGAAAATAGCTGTGTTTTTATCTGAAAAGAAATCTAATTATTCGGCAGAATGGCGCAGGAAACGGGGAAAAAAAAGAATTGTTCTTCTTTTCTTTATTTTGATATTAGCTGGCGTAAGTATTTTCTACTTAAATAAAAATAAAGAGTCTTTTAAAAAAATAGTAAATAAACCTTCAAAAAATGAAATAATCATGGAGTTATGGGAAAACCAGAAGTATATGGAGCTCATAAATTACTGTGATTCCCTGCTAGAACAAAGCCCTGCTGCTGTTGATATTCTTATCTTCAGAGGATTTGCAAGTTTTTATGAAGGAAGTTCAAAAATTAATTATGAAGACAAACTTCCTTTTATAGATGATTCTGTATTTTATTTACGAAAAGCGATTATTTTTAATAGTGAAAAAATGAGACCCCAAATTAATTATGTTCTTGGTCGCTCTTATTATCATAAAGGAAAATATTATGCTGATCTTTCTGTTAAATATCTTGAAAAATCAGTTGATGAAGGCTATATCGGTAAAGATAGTTATGAATATCTGGCTTTGGCACATACAGAACTTGGAAATAAAGAAAAAAGCGCTCTTTATTTTGAATTAGCAGCAGAAAATAACCCTTCAGACATCCTTTTTTCCCTTTTAGCTCAATTATATATGGATCTTGGCTCCCTGAATCTGGCAGAGGATTATCTTATCCGGTCAAATAACAGAACAACAAACCAGCAAATAGAAGAAAAAAATCTTTTTCTTTTAGGGCAGATCTATGAGGGCAGAAATGATTTGATAAAAGCAGGGGAATGCTATAATCGTATTATTCAGAAAAATTCTAAAGCAGCAGACGCATATTACAAGCTGGGATTGTTGTATGAAATAGAAGGGGACAAGATTAAGGCACGAGCTGAATGGAGGAAAGCACTTCGCATTGATCCGCAGCATTATGGAGCCAGACTTAAGCTATTTTAGCGAAAATTATTCTCAGGCAAATTTACATTATTTTCATTTTCACTTATAATAATATAAATTAAAATTAAAGATATAACGTTTTTGCATATAGATATTGGAGGGGGATGATAATGGGATTGGGCAGTAAAATTGCTGGTGCATTTAGATCAGATATAGGAATAGATTTAGGAACATGTAATACACTGGTTTGTATTCGGGGGAAAGGGATTGTTCTTGGAGAACCTTCTGTTGTTGCAATGGAAAGAGGGACAAAAAAAGTAGTTTCCGTAGGAACAGAGGCAAAAAAAATGCTCTGGAAAACTCCGGGCGATATTATAGTAGTAAGACCCCTGCGGGATGGTGTAATTGCCGATCTTGAGTCAACTGAAAAAATGATCAAATATTTTATATCAAAAGTTCTCCCTAAAAGATGGTTTGTAAAACCAAGAATGGTAATAGGTGTTCCAAGCTGCATTACAGAGGTTGAAAGAAGGGCAGTAGAGGAATGTGCATATAAAGCAGGTGCAAGGGATGTAAGAGTAATTGAAGAGTCTCTGGCTGCTGCAATAGGGGCAAAAATCCCCATTTTTACACCTGCAGGAAATATGGTTTGTGATATTGGCGGTGGTACAACAGAAATATCTGTTATTTCGCTTGGCGGTATGGTAGTAAGTAATGCTATAAGGGTAGGCGGGGACGAGTTTGATGAGGCAATAATAAAACATGTAAGAGCAGTCCATAATTTAATAATTGGCGAACAAACAGCAGAGAATATTAAAATAAAAATTGGAAATGCTTTTCCTGATAAAAAAATTGAAAGAATGGAAATAAAAGGGACAGATGCTATCACAGGACTTCCAAGAAGGCTTGAGATGGATTCGATTGAAGCAAGGGAAGCTATTTTAGAGCCTATAAATTCTGTAGTAGAGGAGATAAAAAAGACCCTTGGTCAGACCCCTCCTGAACTTGCTGCAGATATAGTTGAAAGAGGAATCGTAATGACAGGCGGCGGATCTCTGCTCGCAGGGTTTCCAACCCTGATTTCAAAAGAAACAGGGGTTCCTGTTATACTTGCGGAAGATCCTCTCAACTGTGTGGCTGTTGGTGCAGGGATGTATTATGATTTCACAAGAAGCGCATCAAATAAAACAATCTGTAATTTTATAAATTAAAATGAAGTTACTGGCTGGAAATAACAGGATAAAAAAAAGTACTTTGCTTTTTATCCTTTTCCTGTTAATTAATTCAGTTTTAATGATATCAAACGACAAGAGCAAAGGGTCATTAAAAATATCAGAAATAGGATTCTCTTTTTTATCACTTTTTCAGAAAGGATTTTCATATACATCAGATTTCCTTACTGAAACAGCTAATTCAATAAGTGAACTTAGAAAAGTAAAAATAGAATACAGTAAAGTCCTGGAACGAATTCTTGAATATGAATCTCTTGAAAAAGATTATCTGGATCTTAAAAGAGAAAATAATGAACTGCGTAGTCAGCTTATGTTCAGCAGTACTGTAAAAACAGAAAAGATTCCAGCACAGATAATAGGGCAGGATCCGGGGATTTTTTATAATACAATAACAATTGATAAGGGAAGCAAGCATGGAATATCCATGAATATGGCTGTGGTTGCTTTTCAGGATGGGTTTCAGGGACTTGTTGGAAGAGTTATAGAGACAGGCTATTCATCATCTAAAATTCTGCCAATATATGATAAAAAATTTTCCGTTGCAGCAAGACTTCAAAATTTGAGAAATGAAGGTATTGTAAATGGAACAGGAAATAATTCATCTCTCATAACGATGAGTTATGTAAATAAAAATGCTAGCGATAAAATAGGATACGGCGATATTGTAATAACATCAGGCATGAGCTCTATATATCCTTCTGGAATTTATATAGGACGAGTCAGGAGTGTAGGCGCCAGGGAATATGAGCCATCTCTTGAGCTGGAACTTGAACCTGCTATAGATTTTAGCAAGCTTGAATATGTATTTGTTCTTAAAGAAGGATCTGTTCATGAAAAAGAGTAAGCTTGTTCCTGCCACTATTGTTATGCTTCTTTTTGTGTTGCTTGAAACCACACTGTTGAAGAAGCTTCCATCAAATTATATATATCCCGATATAGCGCTTATAATACTTATATTTTTTTCTAACAGCCGAGGGGTTATTGAGGGACAGGTGAGTGGTTTTTTAGTGGGGATAGCAGAAGATTTTTTAAGCCTTTCTCCTCCTGGATTTAATAGCTTTATTAAAACAATTATAGGTTTTATATTTGGAAATTCTAAAGGGAAAATCTTCATAGATCCAATTTTTTTTCCAATGCTTATGGTTTTTATTGCTACACTTATTAAAGGGTTTACTGCTGTTATCATATCATCTGTTTTTCTTTCTCCGGAGACCTCACCTGATGTCTTTACTGTCAAGTTTGGTATAGAAATAATTGAAAATTGTATATGCGCGCCTTTTGTTTTTGCATTTATGAAACTAATTAAGTTTTATACATTTGAAGACAGAGGTTTTTGATATGGGAAACAGCAGCGATTATTATCTTAACAGAAAAGAAACATTAAAAGTTCGCATATCTGCCATAATAATATTTGCGTTAGCTCTTATGATATTTTATTCTCTTTATCTTTATTCTATACAGGTCATAAAAGGAGACGTCTATAAAGAAAGAGCATCGTCTGTTGCAAGAAGGGAATCTGTTATCCCCACTTTGCGAGGCGAGATATATGACAGAAATTACGATCTTCAGCTTGTGATGAATGTTGATTCATTCGCTGTTGATATAATACCTGCAGATATTGATTATGAAAAACTTGATGATATTGTATCCATGCTTTCAAGTATTCTTGAAATAAAGAAAGACGATATCCTGTCTAAAATATCTCCTAAAATGAAGCAACAATATGTTCCTGTTGAAATCAAAGATAATATAAAATACGATAAAATAATTTATTTGGCAGAAAATATCGATAAATTCCCTGGCGTTAGCTGGCGCAATAAGCCAATAAGAGACCACTATGGTCCAGGATCTTTCTCCCATATTTTAGGATATACAGGCAATATTACCAGAGAAGAGCTACAGGTTCTCTATAATAAAGGTTATGCGGCAGATGCAGAGCTTGGGAAAATGGGCATTGAAAAAGAATACGATGATATTCTAAGAGGAAAAAAAGGGGTAAGATATAACACTGTAGATGTAAAGGGGAGAAAAATAGGAGATGCCAGAGGGAAAGAGGTAATATCGCCAATTATTGGAAAAACTCTGGTGCTTACGCTTGACAGACATATTCAGGCGCTTTGTGAAAAAGCTCTTGGAGAGAGGATTGGCTCTGTTGTTGTTATGAAACCTTCAACTGGTGAGATCCTGGCAATGGTTTCATATCCCTGGTATGATTCGAATAAATTTTATGGCAATACGACATTCCAATATTTTAACTCTCTTTCTCTTGATTCAAGATTCCCTTTTTTAAATAGAAATATTCAATCTGTATATGCGCCAGGTTCTGTTTTTAAAATTATCATGACTGCGGCGTTACTTGAGGAAGAATTGTTTTCACCAAGAGAAAGAATTGAATGTAAAGGTAGTGTCAGACTTGGCGATAGGGTTTTTAATTGCCACAAGAAGACTGGACATGGTTATGTTGATCTTGCAGATGCTCTTGCGGAATCATGCGATGTTTATTACTGGATAGTTGGACGGGAGTATCTTGGTATTGACAGAATAGCAGAATATTCAAGGCGATTTGGATTAGGTCAAAGGACAGGTATTGATATTCCCGGAGAAGTGCGTGGACTTGTACCAACTCCGGAATGGAAGAATTCATCCTATAATGTTCCGTGGGTCGGAGGAGATACATTTAATATCTCTATTGGACAGGGATATCTTGAAACAACACCTTTGCAAATCGCAAATGCAATATCAATGGTTGTCAACGAAGGCGTAAATTATGTTCCACGATTGATAAAAGAAGTAAGAGATCCTGTATCCGGTAAAATCATTGAATCAATTGAACCCAAAGTACTCAATAAAACAGTTATCAGAAAAGAGACATTCCAAAAAGTAAAAGAACTTATGAAAGGGGTAGTTACTAAAGGAACCGCAAAGGTTGTCGTTACTACTAAAGCTACGCAAGTTGCGGGAAAAACAGGAACAAGCGAAGTTGGATTGGTCGACAGGTGGACATCCTGGTTTGGTGCATATGCTCCATATATAACAGATGATCCGGATGAACAGGTAGTTGTAGTTGTAATGGTTGAAGCAACAAATGAATGGGAGTGGTGGGCTCCAAAAGCAACTAATGTAATTTTACAGGGAATATTTGCAAATCAAACTTATGAAGAAGCAGCCGAAGCTCTTAATATCTGGTATCTTAAAAAACCCAGAGATATAATAAGGGAGAGGGCAGAGTGAATTTAAAAACAAATCTGAACTTTGATTTTTTAATTCTGATAAGCGTTATTCTTCTTGTTTTTACTGGTATTTGTTTTATATATTCCAGCAACATTAATTCAGATGGAACTATTGTCTCCAATGAATTTATCAAGCAGATTGTCTGGGCTTTAATAGGTCTGGCCCTGATGATAATGATAATTGTTCTGCTTGATTATAAAATACTTGAAAACTTTACAGTTTATATATATCTGGCATCTGTTTTTCTTCTTATTATTACTCTGTTTTTCGGGAACGTAATAAATGGTTCAAGAAGATGGCTGGGAATAATGGACTTCGGAATTCAGCCTTCGGAATTTGTAAAAATTACTACAATAATAATGCTTGGGGCTTTTTATGCAAGAAAATCCCATGAAATGGCAAAGATAGCAACCTTATTTAAAGGGTTTTTAATTGTTTTGCTTCCTGTTGCACTAATACTCCTTCAACCTGACATGGGAACTGCGCTGGTTTATTTTCCAATTTTTCTGGTTATGAGTTTTACTGCAGGCGCTAAAGTAAAACATGTTATGTATATTGCTTTGACAGGATTACTTTCAATAATTCTAATAATAGTACCTGTGTGGTTTAAGCATATTTATAAGGGAAATGAAGCTGTTATTAATTTTTTTATTGATCCAAAATTTTATAACACTATTTTTATTTCTGCTTTTGCAATTATGGCTATATCGCTTCTTGGATATTTTTTTACAAAAAAGAAATACTACTATTACTATTATTTTACATATTACTCATCGATTCTTTTGATTTCAACTACAGCAGCAATTATTGCAAGAAGTGTTTTAAAGAGTTACCAGGTTATGAGACTGGTTATATTTTTTAATCCTGATATAGATCCAAAAGGAGCAGGGTGGCATTTTATACAATCTATAACAGCTGTAGGGTCAGGCGGTATTTTTGGAAAAGGTTTTTTAAATGGGACACAAAGCCATCTCAGATATTTACCGCAGCAGTCAACAGATTTTATTTTTTCAATAATTGCTGAAGAGCTTGGGTTCCTGGGATGCCTGTTGGTTTTTATTCTCTTCTTTACAGTTATTGTACGCGGTTTTATGATCTCCATAGCTGCAAAAGATCTGTTTGGAACAAATTTAGCAAGCGGAATTTCAGCAATGATCCTTTTTCATTTTGTGGTCAATATTGGAATGACTATCGGAATAATGCCTATAACAGGAATACCTCTTTTTTTCCTCTCTTATGGGGGGTCATCTTTATGGACTGCCATGATAGGAACTGCATTGCTCATTAATATTTACTATAGACGTTACAGGTTTTTGATAAATGCATGATCTCATAGAAAGTGATATCAGAAACATACTAATGCGGGTTGAGAATCCCGGCCGCTATACAGGCGGGGAATATGGAAGCCATAACAAAAAGCACGAGCAAGCTACTCTCAAGATGGCTATATCATATCCTGATATGTATGATATTGGAATGGCAAATAACGCTATAAAAATACTCTATAATCTCTTTAATAGTGTTGATAATGTAGTGTGCGACAGGGTTTTTGCTCCTGCTCTGGACTTTGAAAAAATATTAAAAGAATCATCATTGCCATTATTTACTCTTGAAAACAATATTCCTCTCTGTGATCTTGATATTCTTGGATTTACTTTTGGCTATGAACTTACTGCAACGAATTTGTTAAATATTTTATCTCTTGGCAAAATTCCACTCTATAATTCAGAAAGGGATAAAAATCATCCTATAGTTATTGCCGGCGGACCAGGTATTACGAATCCTGTTCCGTATGGAGATTTTATAGACCTATTTTTTATGGGAGAAGCTGAAGAGGAATTTCAAAAACTTCTTGGTAAAGCAGTTGAATTAAAAAAAGCAGGAGCAGGAAGAGATGATATATTTTTGCTGATGGCAAAAGACGAAAATATATGGCACAAGGGGAAAAAAGAAAAAGTTCACAAGGCTGTGTATAAGAAATTTCCTGATGAATATGCAAGAAGAACATATAACCTTGTCCCTTCTGTAAAACCTGTACAGGATAATGGTGTAGTTGAAATAATGAGAGGCTGTCCAAATGGGTGCAGATTTTGTCATGCAGGTTTTTACTATAGGCCAAAAAGAGAAAAAGATTATAAAATAATTGACAAAGAAATCGAAGAACTGGTTTTTGAATGCGGCTATAGGGAGATAACTTTATCATCTTTATCTTCAGGAGATTATTCATCATTAAGTGATACTATTAAAAAACTGAATAAAAAATATTCAGGAGTTGGAGTTTCCTTTTCGCTCCCTTCGCTGAAAATCAGTTCATTTACCATATCTCTGTTGTCAGAGATAGGTGAGGTAAGAAAGAGCGGACTTACTTTTGCTGTTGAAACACCTGATCCTTCCTCTCAAAGAGGACTTAATAAAGAGATTGATATTGATCAAACTATTGCAATCATTAAAGAGGCAAGGCAACTAGGCTGGAAAAATGCAAAATTTTATTTTATGATCGGGCTTCCAGATGTTTTCAAAGATTCCAATGATTCCAATGATGAAGAGTTATATTATGAAGAAAGCGATAATATAATTAATTTTCTTTTTAAAATTCAGGGTGCTACAGGAATAGATATAAATGTAAATATAGGAACATTTGTTCCTAAACCTCATACTCCCTATCAATGGGCAGCGCAGATGAAAGAAGATGCTGCAATGAAGCAGATACATTATATAAAAAACAGATTAAAAGGGAAAAATATAAAAGTAGGTTATCATTCTCCCATGATGTCATTTATCGAAGGGATATTTTCCCGTGGAGATGAAAGAACAGGGAAGCTGCTTTTTGATGCATGGCAGGCAGGAGCTAAATTTGATGCTTGGGAAGATTATTTTGATATTGCATTATGGAAAAAAGTCATAGGATCTCAGAGTTGGAATGTAGAAGAAGAGACATCGAGAAAAAGAGATACAACAGAAAAATTTCCATGGTCCGGAATATCAATGGGAATATCTGAAAAGTACCTTCTTGATGAATATAGCAATTCATTTAATTCAAAGCTCACATCAAAATGTGAAACAACATGTACGCATAATTGCGGAGTATGCAGGAATAGCAATAGAATCGTAAACTCTGAAATCAAAGAGAAAACAGCAGAAGAGGATGTTGTTTATAAACTTGGGGCAGGCGAGGAAAGATATCGGGTAATATTTAGTTTTTTCAAAAAAGGAAAACAGATATACCTTGGTCATCTGGATGTTATGAGACTTTTTGAAAAAGCTTTTCAGAGAAGCAGGCTTGGTGTGAGATTTACAGAAGGCTTTAATCCAAAACCCAGACTTGAATTTGCAAATCCATTAACTCTTGGAATAGAATCCGAAGGGGAAATTGCATCAATAGAAACTTACATGGAATATGGCAAAGATGAGTTTATAACAAAGTTAAATAATGCGCTGCCTGATGGAATTAAAATAATTGATCTTTTCTCCCATAAAATTATTACAGGAGATAAAAAAACATCTTTGATGTCTCTTTACAGCGGAAGTGTATATAGAATTTATTTCCTTAAAGATAAGAATTATTTAAAATTATTGGAAGAGTATATATATAAAAATTCTCTTGAAGGGTTTGTAAAACTTGAAGAATTGGAAAATTGCGCTATATCTGCTAACGGCTTGGGGACTGATTATTTTGGTTTAAGATTATGGATTAGTGTAAAACCCGGAAGCAAAAGTCTTTTTAAAATATTAAAGGAAGCTTTTAATTCAGATAACCCTCTTGCTGAAGTTATTGTAATAAGGGAAGAAGTTTTTGCCGGAGAGAATTTAAATAATTATCTTTCATTTTTTAGAAAAAATTAGTTCAGTAAAATATTTCAGGAAAGTTTAGCTTCTTCCCAAAGTTTATCCATAATTTCCAGATTTTCATGTTTCATGGGAAGTCCTTTTTCTTCCATCCCTTTTTCAACTTTTTTAAACCTGCTTAAAAACTTTTCATTTGTTCCATGAAGAGCTATGGATGGGTCTATTTTAAGAAATCTTGCCACATTGATAACTGAGAAAAGGATATCTCCAAGTTCTTCTTCTATTTTCTCTTTGTTTTCTGAGGCAATTTCATATTCAAGCTCATTTACTTCTTCTTTGACTTTTTTAAGTACATCTTCAACTCTGCTCCAGTCAAAACCAGCTTTGGCAGCTTTTTTTTGAAACCTGTAAGCTCTTTCAAGCGGTGGAATAATTTTTGAGATCCCATCAAGTCTTGATTTTGTTTCTTCGCTATCAATTTCATTGTTGCGGCTAACTTCAGCTTTTTTCATAAGCTCCCAATTTTTTAAACCTTCATCAGGAGTTTTTGCAATAGTATTGGAAAATACATGAGGATGTCTTCTTACAAGTTTTTCAGATACCCTATCTATTACTTCTTTAAAAGTAAAAGCATTTTCTTCTTCTTTTATCCTGCTGATCATGCTTATAACAATGAGAATATCTCCAAGTTCTTCTGCTGTATGGAAGTCATCATTTTCAGTTATAGCTTCAATACATTCATATACTTCTTCAAGCAAATTTGTTCTTACAGAGTTTGCTGTCTGCTCTCTGTCCCATGGACAACCATCTTTGCTTCTCAACTTAATTATGATGTTATAAAAATTATTAAAGGATTCCATTAGATCGTTCATTTTTTCAATTTCTCCGTGTACTTCGTATATCTTTTTTGGTTTTTCTTGTCTTTTGTTTACCTACACCCTGCAGTAAAAAAATAGATGGTTTTTTATGAATAGCTACAGTTGTCTTTTTCCACTCTGCAATGGTTTTTGTATGTATATATGCGTCAGGCATTGTTATGTTAGCAGCAATACACAAAAGAGTATGAGGAGCACAACTTGCCAATAAATCATTCAGCAATGCATGATTACGATATGGTGTTTCAATAAAAATCTGAGTTTGCTGTCCAACAATAGAGTGTTTTTCCAATTGCCGTATGCATTGCTCTCTTTCATTAGATTTTACAGGCAAATAGCCAGCAAAAGCAAATGATTGCCCATTAAGCCCTGATGCCATTAAGGCTAATAGTATTGATGATGGTCCCACCAGAGGTATGACCTCAATATGCCGGCGATGTGCCAGGGCAATCAGGTTAGCTCCAGGATCAGCTACAGCAGGTGCTCCAGCTTCGCTTAAAAGTCCCATATCATTCCCTTCCATAATGGGTTTTAAAAGAGCAGGAAGATCAGTTTCCAATGAATGTTCATTCAATTCAGATAAAACAAGTTCTTCTATAGGTGTTTTAATACCTGCTTTGTTTAAATAGCGCCGTGCTGTGCGTAATTCTTCCACTATAAAGAATTTCAGTGTATGCAGGATATCCAATGTTCCTTGCGGAATAACAGATTCTATTTTCCCATTGCCTAAAGGGGTGGGTATTAAAAATAATTTTCCAGTATGCATATTAAAAAATATTTACAAAGGAGGGGTGATGCTGTCAAGCACCTCAGGTATTTTTCTTATCTATCGCAGCCCATTCGTTTATAGCTTAGCAGTGTCCTCGATGGACACTGCACACCTACGGCGCAAGGAAAATCGCGCGTAGGTGTCCATGCCGCACTCATGGATAAGTGAAGCTGTCTATGTACCCCGTAGGTTTTATTCATCATTCTCTTGTGAAGTGGAATCCATTGCTTGATAAGTTTATTCGGGGTAATCCCATAGCTTAGACCAAAAGTTTAATTTTGTTTCCATAGTTTATATGGGACGCGACGTCCGTGTCGCGTTTTCTTCGGCATCGCTTTGGCGTATATAAATTGGCCCTGAATCTTCGCTATCTATTATCCCTTTGCTATATAAATCTGCCCCTATTTCAAGACATATACTAACTTTACTATCTTTTGAACAGGGATCGAGAAAAATATTTTTTTCAGCTATATCTTTATTAGACAACAGGTCGTTATATAATTTGCTGCTATATGGACCTGTAAGTAATATTTTCTGATATTTATTTGATAATTCAACTATTTCTTTATATTCTGCATCAAGATAATCGGTTTTTCTGATCCCTTTTTCATATATTGCAGAGTAATATCTCCCTCTTTTTGCATCGATTACAGGGATAACAGCTCCATCAAAAAAAGATAAGTTAAATGCAAGAAAATCCAATGTAGGTACTGAGACAAAAGGGAGTGAAAGGGCAAAAGCGATCCCTTTTGCTGTTGCCATCCCTATTCTAAGACCTGTAAAAGAACCAGGCCCTTTTGAGCATACAACAAGATCTATATTTTCTTTTTTTATGCAGGCAGCCTGAAATAAAGTTTCTGCAAGTGGTAAAAGCTTTTCAGAATGTTTTAATGACTCATTTAAAGTGATTGTATATAACTGTTTATCTGTTTTTAATGCAATTCCAAGATTTTCTGTACTGGTATCAAATGCTATTATATTCATAAATCAATACTAATCTAAGTTGTTGTGTCCTGCAACAAGGATAGCTGCAAAACAAGCTATTGTAGATTGAGTCCGCATATTATAATTTTTCTGCTTCCATTTTTTTCTATTTCTATGTTGATTTTGATCGTATTATCAGGAAAATAATCTGCAATTTTCTCTGCCCATTCTATAACTGATATTCCATTGGAGAACAATATATCCCTGCCTCCGGCAAGCTCAAATTCATTCACATCATTTAACCTGTATAGATCCATATGGAAAAATGGGATATTGCCCTCATATTCACAGATAAGAGTAAAAGTTGGACTTGTAATAGAATTAGAAATTCCAAGCCCTTCTGCAATTCCTTTTGTGAAAACTGTTTTCCCGCTACCCAAAGGTCCCGAGAGCGCTATTATAGAGCCAGGAATAAGCTTTAAAGCAAGTTTTTTTCCTGCATCAAAAGTATCTTTGTCAGAGTATGATAAAATTGTTATCAGATGAATTTTCCTTCGGATTGAATTTTCAAGATCTCTTCTTTAAGCATTTTTGTGGCATTTAGCATAGGATAATTGATATGTCCTATAATTTTTACATTGGTTTTTGTTTCTCCAAGAGCTGTTTTTTCAATTGCAATCTCAATTGGAATTTTCTCTTGTTTTGAATCTTTTCCATATTCAAATACAGCATCAGCCAGATATTCACTTCTATAATATAAAAAAGAATCTTTTTCTTTTTTTCTGATATTTTCTATGCAATTTAGTTTCATATATTTTTATCGTATTTTACCAAGAATATAATTATCTATCAACAATTTTAATATCTTATCACAAAGTTGGACTTTAATAATCAAGAATACTTGTTTTCTCTCCAATGCCGTAAATATAAGCATTTATTGAGTTCATATTTTTTTTGGACATTTTTGTAAACTGGATATGCATAGTTGCAGTTCCTGGAGCTACTTTCCTAAGATTTACTATCTTACCCAATATCGAAACAGTTTGCCTTCGCTCAATATCTATATCTACCCTTAATAATTCACCTTTATTTAGATAATTTTGCGCTTTTATGCTGCAGCCTCCAGCAGATATTTCAATAACACTTCCTAGTCGCCCTTTAATCTTGTCATCAATAACTGCTTTCCTGACTACATCTTTTCCTTCTGGAAGTGTTACAACATTTATTCTAAAGAAATAGCATGATTTACCAAGTTCTTTCCTGGGGAAATTACGTTGCTTTGAAGCCTGTATGCTGTTTGAATGCTGCAGCATTATACAGGAAGTTCCCTTTACTGTTGAGTACCCTGCAATTTTTGAATCATAAAAAAAACCTTTATCCCCTTTTTCCTGAACAGATACTTTTACAGGTTCCCATTTATTAAGCCTTAGCATACTCCCATCTTGTTTCACTGGAATATTTGCACATAAATACTCTTTTAAATTAGTAATAATATGAGAACTATATTTTTCTCCGGAAGAGGTTGTAATTGTTATAAGTTTTCCAACTGGAAGCTGGCGTGATGTTGAGATTTTTTTATCTGATACACTGTTCTTATCAATTTTTTGTTTAATATTAAAAAGCAGCATTTTGAAATTTTCTTTAACTTCTGAAGAATATGCTCCGCTGTCATAATCCTGTATAGCTTTTTTCATTGAAATATTAAAAATTTTACTGGAGCTTAAAAATAGTCCCGGAGAAGCAACCTTATATTTTTCAGCAATATCTTCAAGTATTTTTATCTGAGAAGAGGATAATCCTATTTGTTTAGCAGTTTTTCTGAATTTCCTTTTGCTTATCTTGACCCCTGAAGGGCCTGATTGTATTCCGCTTCCAGATTTCGTTGTATACCCGCCTGTTGCATTTCTTCTTCCACTACTGGTTATTAAATTGCCTATTATCAGAGCTAAAACAAAAACAGTTACAACTCCTATCATTATATATGTTGTTCTGGCATCAGCTGTTGGGATGAATGTTGATTGAAGGAGTAATTGACTTATCATTTATTTCTCCTGTTGTTTTTCAGATAACATTATATTAAAAAACTGTTCAATAATTGGTGATAATTCATATTCCAGAATATCACCTATAAGAACAGAATCTCCTCTTTTTAAAGCTTCTCCAAGATCATTTAAAAGTTTGTTATATTTACTTATTTCTTCGGGCTCAATTTTACCTAATCCCATATTATAATAACTTAAAAGTCTGGACAGTTTTTTTGCAAAATCAACGAATTTTATTATTTTTTCAAAAGCTTCACTTTGTTTTCCGGTTTGCAGAAGCACAGATATGATTTCAATTTCAGGAAGAAATGCATCAAAGTATTTCTTTTCTTTTTCGATCTCTGTTTCAGGATTTACTATTTCCCTTTTTCTCTCACCAATTACAAAGAATATATTTTCTGTAAAAAATTTCAGATTTTCATAATCAGACTCTGCGAGTTCCTTTTTGGATGCAACTGTTTCTATAAAACCCTGATTTTCCGATTTATAGATTTTATCAATAACTTCTTCCATATCTGGTTTTATTCTTTCATAAGTTTTGAGAAATTTTAAAATATCATCTTTATTATTGCTGTTTAATAATGAAATAAGATCTTCAAAATATTTTTGAATTATCAGAAGCTGATTATATTTATATTCTCTTATTGTAAGAGTAAAAACTTCTATTTTATTAATGGAATCAATGCTTAATTCGCTAAGCAGAATTTTGTCATCATAATTATATTCTTTTTCATCAATCTTTATTGATTTAATTATAATATAATTTTTTTTCAGCCATAAGCTAATTGATTCAATAATTTCATAACTATTTTTCTCTTTTTCAAGAGTATAATCAATAATATTTCCGTCAATACTGATATTCACATATTTCTCCCAATCGGAAAGAATCTACTTAGATTGTCGGAATTTTATAGGTTATCTGGAGTTATTATTGGAATTAAGATTTTGCAATGATGAAGATGTTTTTTCTAATTCCTGTAAAGCCCCTTCCATTGCGCCATACTTTTTTCTGAGATCTTGTTCAATTCTTGCAAGTTTTTTATTGTAATTAGTTATATCTGTATCGGTTTTGCTTATATCGCGGTCTATTGTACTGATTTTTAAAGATATTATTCCGCCTGTTTCATTAAAAGCCCTAAGATAGTTGTCTATTTCAAATGCTGCACCTGAATCAATAACCATATCTGAATCTCTGTCAAAACCAAACAAGTTTTTAATGGATGAAGCATTTTTTTCTATTTCTGCATCAAGTTTTTTTTCATCGATTTCAAGGTATCCTCTGAGTCTTGAAATACCAGCCCCACCTGCTGTGCTACTATTGGTTGAAATGCCTATTTGCGCAAAAAGAGTAAGGAAATTATCCTCATTCCATCTGTAAGGAGCGCTCATAATTCGCATGAGGCGATCGCGCATCTGAGTAATTGACATTTCAGCTTGCAATGTTCCCATTCTTTCAATTGCTGCTTTACGCTCTTCTTCGCTGAAATATGTGATTTCATTTATTATATCTTCATTATTGCGTGATAGAATATTGAGTTCTGCAATAAGATCATTGTAATTTCCCACAAACGCAATTATGTTCTCTTTTATTGTTTCCAGATCAGGCTCAACTTTGATCTCAATATTTTTTGATCCCGGAGATCTAAGATTTAAAGTAACTCCTGGTATAAGATCATCAATAATATTTGACGATCTTCTCACTCTTATCCCATCTATTTCTACTACTGCATCTGATGCTTTGGATGAAGGATTTGCTGGAACAATATCTCCCCGTTCTTCAGGGTTATATATCCTTATATTTGATATTGTTATTTCTTTAAATGAATTTCTGTTTCTAATATTGATTGAAGAAAGAGGATTTGCAATTTGATTTAAAGGAATTTGTATTTTCTGAATTCCTTCGCTATCCTGTATATCGCCAAGCCTTTCTGTTTTATTCCCTGCGCCAAGAAAAACAACAGACATATCTGTAATTTTCTGTGGCAGAGGAGGAGGTTCCCACGCAGAAACAGGTACACCAAACGGGTTATTCTGAATTATAATATTCTCATAAGCTACCTTTCCTGGTTCAGGGAGGGTAGGGCCTGCAGGGGCAGATTGCACTGGCGCAGTTGTTTCCTCAAGATTTTTTACTGCTATATTAAACTCAAGGATCATATTATCAGAATTACCTGCACTTGTTGCAATCTGTGGATTTATATCAATTTTTAGTTCTTTTCCGGTTTTTACTGTTAGTGAATTTTCATTTATAGTATATGTTTCTCTATTTATAGGGGTTGTCCATTCTTTTATATTTTCATTTGAAATATTTATTGTTCTGCTTGAGGATTGACTTCTGGTCATTATCCCTGTTTTAATGGCAAAATCAGAAGATTTCCCTTCAAATGATAGTTTATTGTTGCTTCCTGTTAATTTTGATTCAATAACAAAATAGATATTATCTTTATCATAGTTTATAATCGCAGCTCTTAAATCATCTTTGCTATTTCTGTTTATTGTATCTGCGAAATCCCTGATAGAACCTCCCCTATAATTAAAAGAAATTTTCTTTTCTCCTATAAGAAAGGTGTAATTTCCTGCATCGACCTGTTCATTTTTGGAAATTGGTTTTGAACTGAACCTGTCTGCAGATGCAACTTCAATAACTTTTATGCTTTTATTTTCTACAGAAGCTCCTCTTATTGCTGTTGCTGTAAGTACAGAGTCATCGGAAGATATTGCTCTTTTATCATCAAAAGGGTTTTGAAAACTATAGAGTTTTCTTGATGAATCTCTTACAAGCGTTATTTTTCTGTTAAGGATTTGCCATACTTGTTTCTGTTTTTTACTAAGCTTATTTTTATCTTCAAGACGCTCAAGGGGAATACGCTCGAGTTTCATGAGGTTTTCAATGATTTTATCAGAGTTAACTTTACTTGTTACGCCGGGAATTGTTATATCAGACATTTAGGGTCCAGTTTTCCCCCAATTTTAAATCTTTTCGTCTACTAATAAGCCAATCTGCTCTTTTAAACGTGCTTGCAGCCTCTGTAAGGATTCAGGAGGTATTTCTTTAATCACTTTATCGGTGGATTTATCTACCACTTTAACTATTACCTCATGTGTTTCCCTGTTTATTGAGTATCTCAGATCTCTGTTAAGGAGCGAGGCATCTTTCAATACTTTGCGAATATAATTATCTATCTCTTTCTTTAAAAAAGCGCTCTGCTTCTGTTGTTGCTGTAGTATTTTTTCAGCTTGAGCAACTTCTCTTATTACATCAGTCTGTCCCGGCTGTATTAAGTGTATTGTACTCTGCTGGTTTATTCTTCCCTGAATCCCCAGTTCCATACTCTTACCTCTTTTTAAAATCTTAAAAAATGGGAGAGAGGCGCGATCTCTCCCTTATTAATTCATAGTATTAAGAAGATGACGTCCAGATATCTTCTTAAAAAATAAAAAATAACACGTGTTATTTTACTTCAATGGGGTTATAACAATTGAAGTACAGATTCTGCTTTTGTGTTTGCCTGAGCAAGCATTGCTGTTCCTGCCTGGTTAAGTATCATATTCTTTACGTACTGAACCATTTCGCTTGCCATATCAACATCACGAATCCTTGATTCTGCAGACTGTAGATTTTCAGCAGCAATTGCAACACCTTTAGAAGCCATTTCGAACCGGTTTTGGTATGCACCAAGATCAGCTCTTTGCTTGTTAACAACTTTCATGGCATTATCAACAATTCCTATTGTCATATTTGCTGACTGAGGACTGGAAATAGAAACCATTCCATTAGGACTTTGCTCATTTATAAGACCAAGAGCTTTTGCTGTCATTGTCCCTATGAAAATTGTCTCAGCCTGGTCCATATTAGCGCCTACATGAAGTGTCATTACTCTTCCTACTGCGCTGTCTCTTGCAAAAGACCCTGTAAGAATGTTCATACCATTAAACTGAGCATGTGATGCTATTCTGTTAACTTCATCAACAAGCTGTGAAACTTCGACCTGGATTTGCATTCTGTCTTCATCGGAATAAATTCCGTTTGCAGACTGTATAGAAAGTTCCCTTATTCTGTGAAGAATATCCTGGGTTTCCTGAAGATAGCCTTCGGTTGCCTGTATGAAAGAAACTCCATTTTGGATATTTCTTTCTGCTTGGTTTAGGCCCCTTATCTGGCTTCTCATTTTTTCTGATACAGCAAGTCCTGAAGCATCGTCACCGGCTCTATTGATTCTTAATCCTGAGCTGAGTTTTTCGATGTTTTTTTCTAAATCGCCACCTGAAATTCCCAACTGTCTATTAGCATACAAAGCGCTCATGTTGTGATTAATAATCATAAGCCCTCCTTGAAATATTAAATAAAAGGCATCCCTTGCCTTTATCGAAAATAACCTTTTTTAAGGCATATATTTTAAGAAGTACACGCGCCACTTCTTATTTACCTTTAAAAGGAACATCTCCCCCCATTTAAGAGGTGTTTCCAGGTTATTTCCTATATTTTAGGAGGTTATTTCAAAGAACAGTAAGGGCAGTCTGAAAACTGCCCTTAAATATATACTTTAAGTATATATAATAATACTTTAACCCAATAATTGCAATACTGTTTGTGCCTTTGTATTAGCCTGTGCAAGCATTGCTGCTCCTGCCTGAATCAGTATCTGGTTTTTCACATATTCAACAACTTCTTTAGCCATATCAACATCTCTGATCCTTGATTCTGATGCCTGGAGGTTTTCAGCTCCAACATCAAGACCTTTTACAGTGTGCTCAAGCCTGTTTTGATATGCGCCTAAGTCTGCTCTTTGTTTGTTGACTTTTTTCATTGCTTCATCAATAAGTCCTATTGATAAATTTGCTTTGTCAGCAGTTGAAATGGTTAAAATGCTATCATCGCTGAAATTTCTGACTCCAAGACCTTTTGCTGTCATTGTTCCTATATAAACTCTCTTTCTCTGATCCATATTAGCGCCAATATGGAGCCACATTGAACCTGTTACCATATTTTGGCCAGAATCTCTTGCAAATCTTCCTGTAAGCATGTTCATACCATTGAATTGAGCATGAGAAGCAATCCTGTCTACTTCATCAATAAGCTGTGAAACTTCAACCTGGATCTGCATTCTGTCTTCTTCAGTATAAATACCGTTTGAAGCCTGTATTGCAAGCTCTCTAAGTCTATGAAGAATATCCTGTGCTTCCTGCAAATATCCTTCGCTTGTCTGAATAAATGAAATTCCATCAGATGCATTTCTTGAAGCCTGATTAAGGCCTCTTATCTGGCTTCTCATTTTTTCAGATACTGCAAGACCAGAAGCATCATCACCTGCTTTTGTTATTCTCAGACCAGATGAAAGTTTTTCGATATTTGATGTTACATCTCTGTCGGTAACACCGAGCTGCCTTTGTGCAAACATTGCACTAATGTTGTGGTTAATTATCATATTTCCTCCATGATTATAGATCAGGCATCCTTGCCTGATTTTTTTAAAAAAATGTTAAAGTCCCTAAATAATTACCGATAATAATAATGATATAGGGGAACTCTGCTCTCTTGGAGAACCCATTTTTCTACTTTTGTAATCGACAGAAGTTTCTATAATCTTTACTCTTTTTAAGAAAAAAATTTAAAATTTAAATGATTTACTGTTATTTCAAGGCAATACTGCCAAATTAGAGGTTAAAAGCTGTGTTTGATTTATCCCCGAAGGCTTAAGACATCAAGCGATTCCCTCAACGAAGTGAGGACAAGCGAGTATAGCTCAGTCGCAGGGTAATATAAGTAATTTTATTTAAATTTCTTTTGCTATTATTTCCAGATATTTTTTAGCTATTTCATCGTTTTCATCATATTCCAGAGATGCAAGAAAAAATGATTGTGCTTTTTTGATATCTCCGCTTTTATAATGAAGGATCCCAAGATTGGAAATGATTTTTACATTCTCAGGCTCGATTTTAAGGGCTTGCAGAAGGTATTTTTCTGCTTCTTTTTGATTCCCTGTTTCAATGCTGCATATTGCTATTTCATTCAGTACATCAACAGATTTTTCTCCAAGCTCAAGTACTTTTAAAAATGCATCATATGCTTCTTTATATTTTCCTATTCTTCTATATCCCCAGCCAAGGATAAACCACGCATTCCATATATCCGGCGAATTTTTAATAAATTCAGATATGATTTTTATCCCTTCTTCTTCCTGGCAAAGCTGGATCATGTCATATGCCTGCTTGAATTTTGAATCAAGCATATTGTTAGATTCAATTTCTTTTAAAATATTTGAAACAGTTTTTCTTTTTTCAATATCTTCGTTCGGATCTCCAAGTTCCAGATAAATAGAAAAATGTTCTTTTGCTTTTTCAAAATTATGTCTGTTAAAATAAAATTTTCCTGCATAGTAGTGGGTGTTTTCTGATGAATCAATGGTGAGCGCTTTTTTATACAGATCAAAAGCTTTATCAAAAAATTTATTGCTTTCAGCGCTATCATTCTCAGATAACAGAGATGCTTTATGTTCATATAAAAGCGCCATGTTTATAATATTTATTGTGTTATCAGGTTCAAGTCCTTCTACTGCAAGAAAAATCTCT
>Ga0123353_10002260_pt1 | contig 23861 bp, 18 predicted proteins | sample TergutLab28metaG_3_FD_92763 | JGI IMG/M metagenome (GOLD analysis project Ga0123353, IMG submission 92763) | Labiotermes labralis P3 segment gut microbial communities from Petit-Saut dam, French Guiana - Lab288 P3 | ecosystem: Host-associated > Arthropoda: Insects > Digestive system > Gut ... | reverse complement strand
TTAAAATTCAGCAATTCATCTTCGTTATCTAGAACAATTCCATTTTCCTTGAGGTACTTTTTTATTGGAATTATTTCCCACTCTTCTGGCACATCATCAGGATTAGTAATTATCTTTGAATAGTACTTTGAATATGCAACAAATTTCTTTTTATCTATAGACTTCGGTATTGTTATTGGATTCAATTTGATTGATTCACTATTGTTTGCATACACTAAAAGGTACTCTTTTATCTTTGGAAGCTTCTTCTCAATATGACTCATCTTGACACCAGAAGTTTCACTCGATTTTACCGAAATGCAGTTAATAAAATTCCTCTCTCTAAAAATCTGGTCACAAAGAATTTTTAGTCTAGCTTGCTCATTGTCATCGATACTAATGAAGATGACTCCGTCTTGCGCAAGTAAATCTTTTGCAAGAAGAAGACGTCTTTTCATAAAGCATAACCATTTGCTGTGGCGATAATCGTCGTCGATATCTACGTAATTGTCATTGTAGATAAAGTCTTGATTGCCAGTGTTGTACGGAGGATCGATATAGATTACATCGATCTTTCCAGCATGGGTGTAGTTCAATACTTTCAGTGCGTGATAATTATCGCCTTCGATTATCAAGCTCGTTGGAGCGTCTTCAACAAGCTCAATTGATCGACTTTCAACCTCTCGAACAACAGGAAGCTTCGATTTGCAGTCTTCAACTGCTTGTTCTGGCTTATCCTCCCAAACCATCCCAAACTTTTTGCGTTTGCGTAAGTCGTTTATGATGCTAATCAGCTCATTTTTTGAATAATCATGAAGTGATTTCAACATCAAAAAATCTCCAGGTTCGTGGCTCAGTTCAATATCCTGATTCAGTATATCCTAATTTAGGATATTCCATTTTGGGGTTTAAAGTGGCTGTATGAATTCGATTTACAATGATGAATATCGGGCTATGATTGCACGATTGATAAAAATGCGAAAAGACTGCCACCTACTCCAAAAGGACGTAGCAAAAAGCCTCAATAAGCCTCAAAGCTATATCTCGAAAATTGAAACATGCCAAAGGCAGCTGGATATTTTGGAGCTCAAACGATTCCTGATCGTTTATGGTCGGAAGAGTTCTGAAGTTTTTTTGGATTAAGCTCTCACATGTGAGCTCCACATAGCATCAAGATTGCATTAGACTACGCATTTGTTCAGCATAATCATCCATAGCGTACATATGTTCGTGTATAATTATAGTATGCCAGGAGAGGTTTTTACAGAGTCTGCGAGAAGATTGATGAGGAAAAGAACCGCATGGGTGATAAGGATCTAGTTCAAAAACTTTCGAAATCATTCGATGAATACGCCTATGTGGACGGTGATTGCGAGTATTGGTATGCGCGTGACCTGATGGGGTTGCTCGGATACAGTCAATGGCGAAACTTCGAGGAAGCAATCAAGCGAGCCATAATGTCGTGTGAGAGTACAGAAATCCCAGTTGAGAACCATTTTGCTGACGTTAGCAAAATGGTTTCCACCGGGAGTGGCGCAGAGCGGGGCATAGCGGACTTTCAACTTACACGATACGCCTGCTACCTCATTGCCATGAATGGCGATCCACGTAAGGATGAGATCGCATTCGCGCAAAGTTACTTCGCCGTACAAACTCGCAAGCAAGAAGTCATCGTTGAGCGCATGTCTGCCATCAGGCGCATCTCAGCCAGAGAAAAGCTCACCGAGTCTGAGAAACGCCTCAGCCAAAACATCTATGAGCGTGGAGTTGATGATAAGGGATTTGCAAGAATCCGTTCACGTGGCGACACCGCTCTGTTCGGTGGGGATTCGACTCAGAAGATGAAGGACAGGCTCGGTGTCAAGTCTGGTCCTCTCGCGGATGTGCTTCCAGCGGTCACCATTGCCGCGAAGAATCTGGCAACCGAGATGACCAACCACAACGTCGAGGAGCAAGACATGTATGGGGAATGGCCTATCGGTGATGAGCATGTCCAAAACAATGAAAGTGTGAGGGGCATGCTGGGAACCCGTGGCATTAAGCCGGAGGAACTCCCATCAGAGGAAGACATCAAGAAACTCAAGCGTCGTGTGAGAAGCGATGAGAAGCGTCTCGGAGACGGCGCAAAAGCGCTATCAGAGTAATACCCCGAATCACCTCTACGTCTCGTACTGACAATTAAAACAGGCACCTATCGGCACCTGTGTTGATTCTTAATGGTGGAGCTTAGGGGCAATCGCGACTTCTCGGAGCGATTGTTGGTTGTTGCGCAATCCCGCACCTTTGGTGCGGTCTTGAGACCTCGCGTAAGCGCTCGGACCACATGCTCCTCTAAGTCGCATGTGGGTCTTCAACCGATTTCTCCCCTAGGTCGAAATCGTCTCTCGGGTTCGCTCCCCCTCCGTAAGTTCTACCGTAGAAACGAAAATAGGCACATGAATGTGCCTATTCTGTTTCTAATGGTGGAGCTTAGGGGGATCGAACCCCTGACCTCAGGCTTGCAAAGCCCGCGCTCTCCCAGCTGAGCTAAAGCCCCACTTTAGCGACTACCTAGAATACCACAATTGTCAATTCGGTCAAGTTCACAGAGTTTATTCCACATGGCCCGCCAGTTTCTCGTACTATTAGGCTAGTGACATGAAAAGGAACTATAAGATAATCGCAGTTCTTACCGGCGCGATGCTCATCTTATTGGTGGGCTTCCCGCAGCTCTTCGGGCGCGAGAACCTCATCGTCGGCATCATCTTCACCCTGGCGCTCACCATACTTAATCGACTCGATATGCCATGGCATCCGCTGCGGTACGGTTCGAACATCGTCGGTATCTCACTGCTCATCGGACTGGTGACCTGGTTCTTCGACTTCAGTGCCAATCTCGCGGTCATCATCACGTTTGCCGTGGTATTCATTGCGACATACTATCTGTTCGGGGACTTTCAGGCCACACTCTATGCGCCGGTCGTCATCGGCTATCTCTATCTTCTCTCCGCGTCGAACCTCGATGCCCGCATCGAATATCGCTTCGCTTCTTTGCTTTTGGGCGCGCTGATACTCATCGCGGCAATGACGTTGATCAACCACCTCAAGAAGAATCAAAGTCTCACGGGGTTGCTCAACGAGCTTATTTCCGAGGTCGCTCATCACGCGATCGCCACCGCCGGTTCTTCCGAGATCGAGTTCGTCCCCACCCCGATCGACGACATCGTGGAGCACATAAGCGAGATCAATCGTCGCCTCTATCGTCATCCGGTACGCTCACGAGAGATGAGCATGATCGCCGAGATGCGTATCAGCCTGGTGTTGACCCTCGAGCGTCTCGTTATCGCACTCGAGGATCTGCGGACTTCGCATATGCCGAGCCTGATCGAGCGCCAGGCGCTCGCCGACCTTGCCGCTCTGCTCGAAGAGATCCACCTCAGCTCGGACGAGCTTGATGAACTCAAGAGCATCGAGCCGCAGATCGAGGAGTTCACATCTCGCTACCGTGCTGATATCGATGCTGATGATGTTGACGCGTCCCCAGCGCTCTATGAACTCATCAGCGCGTTCGATGTGCTCTCTCGACAGATCAACACCTTGCGCCATCTGTGGGCACAAGACGAGGTCGAGAAGACCGAAGTCGGTGATATGTTCTGGGCACGTGAACTACGCAAGATCGTACGACCCACCTCTTTGCGGCTCATCTTCGCACTGAAGAACGCGACGACCATCGCGATCCTCGTGGGGATCGGTTATTTCGTCCCCTGGCCCCAATACAGTTGGTTGGTTTTCGCCGCCGCGTTCGTGATGAGGCCCTATGCTGAAGACACCGAACAACGCTCGATCACCCGTATCGGCGGTACCTTCATGGGGATCATCGCGTTCACCTTACTCTTTGCGATCACGTCGAATGATCCGTTCCTGTTCGCCGTCGGTGTCGGTCTGCAGATCCTGTCGTATCTACTCAAGACGAATACCTATCTTCAACTCAGTGTCTCGACGACAAGTGTGCTGACATTGGTCGCTCTCGCTTCAAGCGAGACCGGCCTCCTTCTGTCGATCGAGCGTCTTGTGTTCGTCTCGATCGGCGCCATCATCGCAATGCTGGTTACCGGCTTCGTCTATCCGTACCGTGTCACCATCGCCAGTGTCGATCTGGTCGAACGCTCGCGCCACCTCAGCCATCTTATGCTGAAGAAGGTCCTACGCATCCGACTCGACTATGAGGATAGCGACGAGTATGCGCGCATCACGCGTCAAGCGACCCATAACATCAAGGGCACCGCACTCGCGATCAATATCATCGAGCATCAACTCATGCTCAACAGTCAGATCCGCGACTACGACCAGGTCCATGAGTTCGTACGCATGCAACACCGGCTCGTAAACGATATCTATTTCTTCTACGCCATCTTCCCGCAGTTACCCGAGAAGAACGATGAGATCGATGAGGTCATGCTCAGGCTCGAGGAACTGATCGGTGAGATCGACGATGAGCTGGTGCGTGAAGAGGGTCGTCACACCCATTACGGGGGTCCCAATTTCTACGAGCGGGGCGAGGAGTTCCTTTCCGGGCTCAATCGCTTGCTCAAGCGTATCGATTCCACGTATGCGTATGTCGATGATGAGGACAGTCGGCTCGCTTTGAGCGCGCTGCACGATATCGTCGAGAAGATCACCGTTCCGTTCACCTTCGAGTGGGACGTCGAACACCTAAAATAGAGTGGGACAGTAGGGTCTAAACTTAGGAGAAATCCTCCGGTGTGATGTTGTCGAGGAACGACTTGAACTCGGCGGCATCGCCTTCGTCGACCTCGCGTTGCGGCGGCGTAGGACGCTGCGTGAACTGGGGCATCATACCCATCACGCGCATATCCAGTCCGATACCGGTCGCGCCGGTGCTTGCTTGGAACATCTCCATGAGAGATCCGAGTGCGCTCATGAGCGATCCCATGATCTCTTCCTCGTCCATCTCATCCATCTCGTCTGCCGCATCGCTCAGCGCCGCCTCGAAGCTGGCAAGGCCCTCCTGTGAGGGAGGTGCGCCCTCGTGCACGTGCACCGCATTCTTGGGGAGCGAGTGCTCGACGAATACGTGCTCGTCGGCAAAGACCGGAGCATTGAGTCGAGCGGCGATCGCCATCGCGTCACTGGGACGCGCCTCAAGCGTATTTTCCGCTCCCTCGATCTCGAAGACCAGACGGGCGTAGAATACATGCTCTTTGAACGCGTAGATCTCGACGCGAAGCAGCTCGAGGTTCGCGCGCTGGATGACAGCGGACAGAAGATCGTGCGAGCTGGGACGTGGAGCGCGAACGCCACGTATCCCACTGAGCAGGGCTGACGCTTCATAACCGCCGATCTGAATGGGCATCACACGATCGGAATATATAGCAGGTCCGTCGACCGGCGACAGCAACACGACCGGTGTGCGTGTCGAGGGATCGAGACCAAGCGAAGTAACTTCCATTGGTAGCATAGTGCCACCTCCTTAGGTGAGTATTGTACATCGAAGATATGAATGAAGTGTGTGCGCTGGCGACGTGCTTAATTGGACGGCTGAGTGGTCGTATCCTTCAAGATCACGTCGTGCGCACCACCTTCTACGATGGAAACACTCGAAACGAGCGTGACGCGTGCGTCTTCTCGCAGTTTTTTCAGTGTTGTCGCTCCCACGTTGCACATGGTCGAGCGGATCTTTGCGAGCGTGACCGCCACGTTGTCATGGAGCGAGCCTGCATAAGGTACATAGCTGTCGACCCCCTCGACGAAGCTGAGACCTTCTGAATCTCCCTCTTTGTAGCGCTGCCAGTTGCGCGCGCGTGCGCTTCCTTCGCCCCAGTACTCTTTCATGTAGTGACCGTTGACCATCACCTTGTTGGTCGGGCTCTCGTCGAAGCGGCTGAAATAGCGACCGAGCATGCAGAAATCCGCCCCCATCGCCAGCGCGAGTGTGATGTGGTAGTCATAGACCAGACCGCCGTCGCTGCAGATCGGCACGTAGATACCGGTCTCGGTGAAATACTCGTCCCGTGCCTTAGCTACCTCGATGACCGCGGTCGCCTGACCGCGTCCGATACCTTTGGCTTCACGGGTGATGCAGATCGATCCGCCACCGATACCGACTTTCACAAAGTCGGCCCCAGCTTGCGCGAGAAAACGGAAGCCCTCGGGATCGACGACGTTGCCCGCGCCGACCTTGACCTCGTCCCCGTATTTGTCCTTGATCCATTTGAGCGTCGTTGCCTGCCAGTCCGAATACCCCTCACTCGAGTCGATGCAGAGCACATCGGCATGCGCATCGACGAGCGCCGGCACCCGTGTCTCGTAGTCGTGTGTGTTGATCCCTGCTCCGACCACATAGCGCTTGTACTCATCGAGCAGTTCCAGCTCGTTCTTTTTGTGCGCGTCGTAGTCCTTGCGGAATACGAACGAGAGCAGCCGCCCCTCCTTATCGAGGATGGGCAGTTGGTTGAGTTTGTTCTCCCAGATGATGTCGTTGGCCTTACTCAGTGAGATACCCTCCTCGGCGGTGACCAGTTTTTCAAGCGGTGTCATAAATGACGAGACCGGCGTGTGCCTCTTCAGACGTGATACGCGGTAATCCTTGCTTGTCACCAGCCCGACGAGCTTGCCGCCGGCGGTCCCGTCCTCGGTCACCGCGATCGTCGAGTGACCTCTCTCCTCTTTGATCTTGAGCATATCTTCAAGCGACTGATCGGGGCGGATATTGCTGTCGGAGGGGACGAACCCCGCTTTGTGGCTCTTGACCCTTCTGACCATAGCGCATTGGTCCTCGACCGACTGCGACCCATAGATGAACGCGATACCTCCCTCTTTGGCAAGGGCTATCGCCATCGTGTCGTTGCTGACCGATTGCATGATCGCCGAGACCAGCGGTATGTTGGCATAGAGCGTCGCCTTTTTGCCCTTCTTGTGCTTGACGATGGGAGTTCGCAGAGAAACCGCAGTTGGGACACAGTTTTTATCGGAAAATCCCGGAATGAGCAGATACTCGCTGAATGTGCGGGAAGGCTCATCGTAATAGTAGGCCATTGAAGTCCTCCGTATGGTCGTTTCGTGCGTGGTTATTCATTGTAGCAGTATTATTCTACAATCCAAGTGAGCGCTCCGTTCATATCTGTACGTGTCATACCTGCAAGATGATACGCTAAGATAGGGAGCGTGACATTGGAGCGCTCGCGATACCTGAGCATGAATACGAGGATGTATGACGCCGAGTAATACCACGAAAATACTGCTGGTCGCGCTGGTCGTCGCACTGGTCTTCGGAGTTTGGGGCCTGAGAAGATATCAGGACGCACGTGAGGAGACCACCGCCGCGACGCTGGACGCACAGACGCTCGATCTGGGCGAGCTAAAAGCAGCGGGTCGCCCGATACTGCTCAACTTCGGAGGCGAGACGTGACCGGCGTGTCGCATGATGCGACCGGAACTCGTGCAGTTCTTCGATGAATACCAAGACATGATGGTCATCCGTGCGTTCGATCTGGACCGCTCACCGCAGACCGCAGAGGGATTTCCGATCCGCGCGATCCCGACCCAGTTCTTCTTTGATGCGAACGGCGATCCCTTTCGGCCCACCGATCTCGCTTTGGGCAGTACGTTCGAACTGTTGACCGATGATGCGGGAAACCATATCCTGACCCGCCATGTCGGTGCGCTGGACTTTGACGATCTCGTCGCTATCTATCAAGATATGGCCGCCCAATAATGGGATCGCTCCAGCAAATACTCGAAACGCTCGCTGAAGCGTTGACGACCACCGGTTGGCTCGCTCCGCTGTTGGCTTTCATTGCCGGAATGGTCACCAGCTTTCTTCCCTGCACACTGTCCACCGTCGCACTCGTCATCGGATATGTCGGGGGCGGCAAGGCCGACTCTAGGCAGGGATTTCGGCTCTCAGCGCTGTTCGCACTCGGCATGACGATCACGATGGCGATCCTCGGTGTCGCCGCCGCGTTGTTGGGGAATGTTCTCATGCTGGGCGGCAGTTGGTTCTTCATCCTGCTCGGCGTTTTGATGGTGTTGATGGCGCTGCAACTTTTCGGCGTCTTCGAATTCATCCCGTCGACGTATATGACCTCGCACACCAAGAGACGCGGCTCGTTGGGTGCGTTGATCGCCGGAATACTGGCGGGACTGTTCGCCAGTCCGTGCTCGACCCCGGTATTGGTCGTCCTTCTCGGGATCGTCGCGACCCAGGGCAGCGTTGCGTGGGGCACGCTCCTCTTCTTGCTCTATGCGCTCGGCCACTCGATCTTGATCATCGCGATAGGGACCTCGGTCGGTCTCGCGCGCCAGATCGCCACCTCACCTCGCTACGGTGCGATCTCCCAGTTACTGCAGATCGGTCTGGGTATCATCGTTCTAGCCCTTGGCCTCTATATGTTCTATCTGGGGTTTTAACGCTTAAAACAAACCGCTTCTCGTTCTTGCCGGCGTGCGCATGGTCTTTCCGCGTATCGCGATCCATTGCTTCTCAAGGAACAGCGTCACCTTTGTGAGTTCCTCGTACAGATAGTACGAGCCGATCGCGTAGGGCACCCAGATCAACGCAAGACGATCGAAGACGTTGACCAGTTCGAAGAATTCACGCGCGATGATGAACGCGAGGAAGAAACCGACGACGAGTGCGACATCCATCGCGATTCTCGACTTGGTGAAGGGCTCGCTGACCCGACGCAGTAAGAACATCGAGACGATACCGGTCAGCAATATGCTCAATGTCGAAAGCTGTTCGAAGGACAGATTGACGAAGCTTCCGATCAGCTGCAACGCCACAACATTGATGATGACCAGGATTGCCGCAGGTACGGCATCCTTGATGAGCCGATGCGCGAACCAGTCCTGCATCTTGGAGTAATCGGGTGTGAAGGTCAAGAAAAATGAGGGGACCCCGATCATGAAGAAGTTGATAAGCGTGAGCTGGATCGGTACGAACGGATACTCGAACGGAAGGAAGATGAAGATCAGCGTCAGCGTCACGATATAGATCGTCTTAGCGATATAGAGCGAGGCGACCTTCTCGATATTGTTGACGACCCGGCGCCCCTCCTTGACGACGTGCACCATCGAATCGAAGTCCGAGTCGACCAGCACGAAGTCGGCCACATCGCGTGCTGCTCCCGCACCACTGGCCATCGCCACGCCCACGTCGGCCTCGCGAAGCGCGCGCGTATCGTTGACCCCGTCACCGACCATGCCCACGATCTTGCCGTCCTCTTGGAGCGCCAAGATCATCTTCTGTTTCTGTTCAGGGGTGGTGCGACCGAATACGGTGTAGTGTTCCATCAGCTCGGCATATGATGCGCTATGGGGAACGCGACTCATATCGATGTAGTAGCTCGCGCCTTCTATGCCGGCGTGCGCCGCCGTCGTCGAGACGGTCTGGGGATCATCTCCCGAGATCACCTTGATGTCGACGCCTTGCTCCTCGAAGTATCTGAAGGTATCGGGTGCCGTCTCGCGTACTTTGTCGGTAAGTATGATCAGCGCACGGGCACTCAGATGCGCGGGAAGAACGAGCCCGTTAAACGTTTCGGAAGTACACGCGAAAAGAAGCACGCGATACCCCTGCGAGGCATAGTGCGAGACCTTTTCTGTGAGTCCGTCATCCATCCGTGGTATGACGAAATTCGGCGCCCCGAGCACGAACGAGCCGTGCTCGCCAAAACTACATCCGCCCCACTTGCGTGATGAGGAGAACGCGACTTTATCGGTGCTGATCCATGTGTTCTGGCTCTTGAAGTGATCGCGCAGAGCGCGTGCGGTGTCGTTGTCGGTCCCCATGAAACCAACGAATTGGCGCAACTCCTCAGTGATATCGTCGACATCATCTGAAAGAGGGATCACTTCCTCGACTTCGAGCGTTCCATCGGTGATAGTCCCGGTCTTGTCCAGACACAGCGTATCGATGCGTGCGAGCGTCTCGATCGACGGCATCGATTGGGTGAGCGTGCGGTGTTTGACCAGATTATAGGCTCCGACCGCGAACGCGACACCGATGAGCAGCATCAGTCCCTCGGGGACCATACCGACCGCGGCGGCGGCCATCGCCAGTATCGAGTTCGTGTAGTCACCGGTGTTCAGATAAGTGCGCGCGAACAGCGCAAGGCTGAGCGGTATCAAGACGACCGCAAGCATCTTGATGATGAAGTTGATGATGCGCATGAGCTGCGAGTTGAACTTCTTTTCATAGCGCATATCGGATGCGATCTGTTGTGCGTAACTATCGTTGCCGATCGCGCTGACTTCGACCATGCCTCTTCCCGCAACGACGAAGCTTCCCGAATACGCCTTGTCTCCGGCAGCCTTGATGACGGCGTTCGACTCACCGGTGAGCAGTGATTCATCGATCTCGATATCGTCCGACTCGATCACCTTGCCATCGGCGCAGACCTGGTCGCCAGCTGTGAGCACGAGCACGTCGCCGAGTACTACTTCTTCTTGGGGGATCGCTTCCTCATGTCCGTTGCGGATGACCTTCGCGTGGGTCTGGATGATGACCGCGAGCTGATCGATCGTCAGCTTGGCGCGCACATCTTGGAAGACCCCGATGACCGTATTGGCGATGACGATGAGAAAGAACAGACCGTTCTTGATCTGACCGACCGAGACCACCAGAAGGAAGAGGATCAGGTTGAGCAGATTGAAGAGGGTGAAGATATGATCTCTGATGATGCGCGGGATCGTGCGCGTGCGAGTTTCAGGAGGAGTGTTGACCTGACCCGCAAAGATACGCTCGTTGACCTGCTGGGTAGTCAGACCGAAGATGCGTTCTGCCACCATCTCCCTTTCATCGGATCTCGTATGTGTTCACGCGTTTCATTATATGCTGAACTTGCACGTGTCCCGCATTATTGATAATCTTATCAAGCACGAATCCTCGGGGCCCGTAGCTCAGGTGGTTAGAGCGCACGCCTGATAAGCGTGAGGTCGTTGGTTCAAGTCCAACCGGGCCCACCATCCCCTGATTTCGCATATCGATACCGTCGTAACTTTGCATTGGCTCCCATGTCGAAGGAATAGCACTTTTCCGATATCGCCTTCGCCGGTGTGCGTGGTATCCTTGCATCGAATGGTACGTCTGCGCACAGAGGAGGTCGCAATGAACGAAACGCTCAAGACCATCGCCGAGCGGTATTCCTGCCGAGATTATGAGGACACTCCGCTGACAGATGAGCAGGTGGCCACATTGGTGGATGCCGCGCTGGCCGCTCCCAGCGCGATGAATCGACAGCCGTGGCATATCACCATGGTCACTGACAAGGCTCTGATCGATGATCTTGACCGCGCGGCCCTTGAGGTCCTGCGCGACCGAGAGGATACTTCTACGTACGAGCGCATCAGATCACGCGGAGGCAAAGTGCTCTACAACGCGCCCGCAATGATGCTGGTCAGCGCCGACGGATCGGAGTTCGCTTCGATGGATTCAGGCATCCTGAGCCAGAACGTGGCGCTCGCCGCTCATTGTATGGGTCTTGGCAACGTCATCTGTGCCATGGCAGGTATTCCTTTCAAGGATGACGATACTGATGGGTGGAAGAAGCGTTTCGGTGTTCCGGTCGGCTACGATTTCGCCATCGCGATCCTGCTCGGTACTGCTCGATCAGGAAAAGACCCTCATGAGTTGGAGACCGACAAGGTCACCTATCGCTAGATTGCTCCTCTAGCGGATCTGAGTGCGCACGCGCATGCCGTCGCTGTAGGGTATGTTGCCCGCCAGCGCGACCCTCTCGCCGGAGCTCAATGCGCGCCTGACCTCGACGGTAGTGTCGGTGATCTCGCCGATCTCGACCGCGGTCTTGACGAGACGTCCCTCAGAGACAACGTAGACATAGTCGTTATTCCCCTCGGAGAACAGTGCCCCCCTCGAGATCGTGACTACATCCTCGAAGGTCAAAACCTCGATGGTCGCTTCGCCCTTCATGCCGATTGCGAGTTTCTCTTTGGTCTCCTCAAGCAGGATCTCGACCGGGAACACCGTTGCGCCGATCATCGTCTTTTGCGCTTGTTCGGCGATCTTGGTGACGACTCCCTCGAAGGTGACACCGGGAAAACTGTCTATCTCGACCGTTGCGCTCTGCTCGAGCGAGACGCGCGCGATGTCGGTGTCGTTGATCTGGGTGGTAAAGAGCATGCGATCGGGATCCATGATGGTGAACAGCACCATGCCCGGGGTCACCACACTGCCCTCGGTAAGCGTCGCTCCACTCGTGGGTGTTCCGCCACCGGCGGCAAGGGACTGGGCTGTCGCAGCGGTCGGTGCTAAGAGCACCACACCGGCGATCGGTGCCTTGATGATGGTCTCCTCGAGCGCTTTTCGCGCGAACTCGACCTGCTCTTCGCAAGCCGCTATCGCGGCGTTCGCCGCATCTATCGCGCCGCTGGGATCACCCGCCTCAGCTTGGGCGAGCGCGCCCGTTGCGGCGGCCAGTGAGCCTTCTGCGGCTGAGATCCCGGCGACCGCTTGTTGATGGCCGATCTGTGCTTGCTCAAGGGCGCTTTGCGCCTGTGCGATCTCGCTGGGATTCGGCTGTGGTTGTGTTTTGAGAAGGTCGAGGAAGTACTGTGCGTCGATCACATTGTTATGAGCGAGCCACTCGAGCTGGTAGGCGGTATCGAGTCCGGCATTCGCGGCATCCACTCCACGATTTGCCGCTGCGATCGCGTCAGCTCGACTGATCGCGCCACTCTGCGCCTGCGACAGCCCTGCGCGTGCCTGCGCCAAGGCACTCTCTGCCAGAGCCAGTTGTGTGTTGAACGCTTCATTGTCCAATTCGAGCAACTTCGCACCCTTGGCGACCTTCTGCCCCTCGGTCACATGCACCTTTTTGACGGTGCCTTGCTGTTTCGAATAGACGTCTGTCGGTGAGTCGGGCTCTATCTCTCCTGAACCGATCACCTCGATCGCGAGGTCGGCGCGCTCGGCCTCGACCACCTCGATGGTGGGGATCTGTGAATCGTAGTAGAACCACGCGGCGGATGCCGCGAGCAATGAGAGCACTCCGATGCTGATGATCCACGTGAAGATCCGACGCGCGTTATGGCGCTTTGCGGTAGGCGCGTCATCTACGAGCCGCACATCCTCAGCACTGACCTGCGCGATCGGCTCGACGAACTCGACTACCGTCTTCTCTTGCACCTCTTCGACCTTGGGGATCTCGTCGATCACTGCGACCTCATCGATCGTGTGGCTTACTTCTTCTATCGGTACTTCTGCCGGCTCACTCATTATGCGCTACTTTTCCTCAGCGAGCGCCTCGTCGACCAAGGCGTCCTCTATATCTTCTTCGGCCGCATCGTCGAGAAGTGAAAGCTGATCATCGTCCTTTGCGATCTCGGCACTTGCTTTTGATTTCTTCTTCTTCGTGGCGCTGACCCGCGCGATCGCGCTTACGCGATCGGTATCTGAGACGTTCATGACCTTCACGCCTTGGGTCGCCCGCCCAAGCTGGGAGATGCCACTCGCCTTGACACGAATGACCACACCCTCTTCGCTGATCAGCATGAGCTCATGGTCAGCGTTGACGATCTTCATCGCGGCGAGTGCGCCCTTCTTGTCGGTCATGATGATCGTCTTGACCCCTTGCCCGCCTCGATGGTGGGTCGGGTATTCACTGATCGGGGTGCGTTTGCCGTAGCCACGCTCGGTCACCACGAGCAACTCGCTCTCTTCCGGAGCGATCTCCATCCCCAGGCAGACGTCGCCGTCCTTGATGTTCATGCCGCGCACACCCATCGTGTCGCGTCCCATCGGTCGCGCCTCGGCCTCCTCCCAGAGGATGGCCTTGCCACTGCTCGATACCATGACGACCTTCTGCCCATCGAGCACCCGGCGCACCGCGATCAGGCGATCACCCTCGCGAAGGTTGATCGCGATCAACCCGCCGCTGTGGACTCGTCCATACGCCGCCATATTGGTCTTCTTGACCATGCCGCGCTCGGTCGCGAATAGCAGATACTCGTCCTCGGGGAACGTCTTGGCGTTGATGACCGCCGCGATCTCCTCACCCTGCTCGAAGGGGAGCAGATTGACCGCCGCGGTACCGCGCGCGTGGCGCGAGCCGACCGGCAGTTCATGGATCTTGAGGCGATACACCTTCCCCTTTGTCGAGAAGAACAGAACATAATCGTGCGTCGAGCCGATAAAGAGATGCTCGACGAAATCGTTGTCTTTGAGGTTGACCCCGGCGATACCTTTACCCCCGCGTTTCTGTTGGCGGTAGGTGGCGACCGGAAGCCTTTTTACGTAGCCGGCCTTTGTGATGGTGACCACCATATCCTCTTCGGCGATCAGATCCTCGACGTCGAGGTCCTTTGCCGCGCTGGTGATCTCGGTGCGACGTTTGTCGGCGAACTTCTTACGTACCTCGGTGAGCTCATTGACGATGACCTCGAGGATGAGGTTCACATCGGCCAGCAACTTCTGGTAGTACTCGATACGACGGAGCAGCTCGGCGAGTTCGTCCTCGATCTTGCCACGCTCCAATCCGGTCAGACGGCGCAGCTTCATCTCAAGGATGGCGTCGGTCTGCACCGCGCTCAGTTTGAATTTCTTCATCAACGAGGCCTTGGCCTCTTTATCGGTCTGACTCGCCTTGATGATCTTGATGATCTCGTCGATATTATCGAGCGCGATGATGTAGCCCTCGAGTATGTGGGCACGCTCCTGGGCTTTGCGCAGGTCGAACTTCGTGCGACGTGTGATGACCTCTTTTTGATGATCGATGTAGTGGGAGAGCATCTCTTTGAGCGTCAGCACATGCGGTACACCGTTGACGAGCGCGAGATTGATGACACCGAAACTCTGCTGGAGCTGTGTGTGCTTGTACAACTTGTTGAGTACCACCTGCGGGATCGCCTGTTGCTTGAGTTCGATCACGATGCGCATGCCCTTGCGGTCCGACTCGTCGCGCAGCGCGCTGATCTCGGTGAGCTTCTTCTCTCTCACCAGTTCGGCGATCTTCTCGACCAGTTTTGCCTTGTTGACCTGATAGGGAAGCTCCGAGATGATGATGCGTGTACGCCCGGTGCTTGTTTGCTCGATATGGGCACGCCCCCGCATGACGACCGATCCGCGCCCGGTCTCGTACGCCGAACGTATCCCATCGCGCCCCATGATGAGCCCGGCGGTCGGAAAGTCCGGCCCGGGCATGACCTTGAGCAGATCGTCGAGCGTCGCGTCCGGATCCTTGATGAGCAGGATCGTCGCGTCAATGACCTCTCCCAAGTTATGGGGTGGGATGTTGGTCGCCATACCGACCGCGATACCGGCTGATCCATTGACCAGTAGATTGGGGTAACGCGCCGGCAGAACGGTGGGCTCGAGGAGCGACTCGTCGTAGTTCGGTCCGAAGTCGACCGTCTCCTTGTCGAGGTCGCGCAAGAGTTCGAGTGCCGCCTTCTGAAGGCGAGATTCGGTATAGCGCATCGCCGCGGGGCTGTCACCGTCGACCGAGCCGAAGTTGCCGTGTCCGTCGATCAGGGGCTGCCTGAGGCTGAAATCCTGCGCCATACGGACCATCGTGTCGTAGACCGCCGCATCACCGTGCGGGTGGTACTTACCGATGACCTCTCCGACGGTCCAAGCCGACTTCTTGTGCGGCTTGGTCGGCATCAGCCCCGACTCGTTCATCGCGTAGAGAATGCGCCGGTGCACCGGCTTGAGTCCGTCGCGCACATCGGGAAGCGCGCGCGCCACGATGACGCTCATCGCATACTCGAGGAACGAGGAGCGCATCTCCTTGTGGATCTCTATGGGAACATAGGTCGTCCCGCTGGTGTCAAGATTCAGTGTGGTCTCGTCTGCCATAACGTTGCTTCATCCTGTCTTTTTGTTCGTTGTGTCATTTCCGTCCGTCATTATTAAGCGGCGCTTACGCTCCCGCCGGTCGCACTGAGCCTAGATATCTAGGAATCGAACGTCTTTCGCGTGACGCTGGATAAATTCTTTACGCGGTTCGACCTGATCTCCCATCAGATCCGAGAAGGTCTCCTCGGCGAGCAACGCGTCGTCCATCGTGACCTGCAGCAGTGTCCTGCGCGCCGGATCCATCGTGGTCTCCCACAGTTGCGCAGGGTTCATCTCTCCCAGGCCCTTGTAGCGTTGGATGCGATACTTCTCGTCCTTGGAAAGTTTGCCGATCTCCTCTTGGAGCTGGGCTTCGTTGTACAGGTACCGGCTCTTCTTGCCCACCGAGAACTTGTAGAGCGGTGGCTGAGCGATGTAGACGTAGCCTTGCTCGATGATCTCGGGCATGAACCGATAGAAGAAGGTGAGTATGAGGCAGCGGATATGCGCCCCGTCGACATCGGCGTCGGTCATGATGATCGCGCGGTGGTATCTGACCTTCTCGGCATCGAACTCCTCGCCGACCCCGGTGCCGATCGCGGTTATCATGGCCTGTATCTCTTTGCTGGAGAACGCGCGGCTCTGCCCGGCGCGCTCGACATTGAGTATCTTCCCGCGCAGGGGCAAGATCGCCTGGAAGGAGCGGTCACGCGCCTGTTTGGCGCTGCCACCCGCGCTGTCGCCCTCGACGAAGTAGATCTCTGAGAGCGCCGGGTCGGTCAGCGAGCAGTCCGCAAGCTTGCCCGGAAGCGAGCCTGCGCCGAGCAAGGCATCCTTGCGCGACGCCTCGCGCGCCTTACGTGCAGCGGCGCGTGCCTTGGCGGCTTGGGACGCTTTGCCGACGATCTGTTTGGCGGGTCGGGGGTGCTCTTCGAGATACTCGGCAAGTCCTTGGGTCACGATCTGCTGTACGAAACTGCGCATCTCGGTATTACCGAGCTTGGTCTTGGTCTGCCCCTCGAATTGGGGATCGTGAAGCTTGACCGAGAGCACCGCGACAAGTCCCTCACGGATGTCCTCACCGGACAGATTCGCGTCCTTCTCTTTGAGGATGTTGTTGCGACGCGCGTAGTCGTTGATCGTACGCGTGAGCGCGTTCTTGAACCCGTCGAGGTGGGTGCCCCCCTCCTGGGTGTTGATGTTGTTGGCGAACGACAAAGTCATATCGGAGTAGCCGGTGTTCCACTGGAGCGCGACCTCGACGACTCCCTCTTCGCCTTCACCGCTCAGATAGATCGGACGAGCGTGGATCGTCTCTTTGTTCTTGCTGAGGTATTTGACGAAGTCGATGATGCCCCCGGCGTAGCGGAACTCGTCCTTGCGCGGCTCTTCATCGCGCAGGTCGGAGAGGTTGATGCGCAGGTCGCGATTGAGGAACGCGGTCTCACGCAGATGGGTCTTGAGCACATCATAGTCGAAGTCGACCGACTCGAAGATCTCGGGATCAGGCCAGAATGTGATCTTGGTACCGGTCGCCTTCGTGTTGCCGATCGGCTCAAGCTTTGTGGTCGGCTTACCGTACTCGTATTCCTGTTTCCAGATCTTTCCATCACGCTTGACCTCTACGACCAGGCGGGTCGAAAGCGCGTTGACGACCGAGGAGCCGACCCCGTGCAGACCGCCGGATACCTTGTATCCTTCGCCACCGAACTTGCCACCGGCGTGAAGGGTCGTCAGTACGACCTCGACCGTCGGTTTGCGCAGTTTCGGATGCCTTTCCACCGGGATTCCGCGTCCGTTGTCGGTGACTGAGACGCTCCCGTCCTTGTTGATCACGACATCGATGACCGTGCACCAACCGCCGAGCGCCTCGTCCACACTGTTGTCGACGAGCTCGTAGACGAGATGGTGTAGTCCGCGTGAACCGGTCGTCGCGATATACATGCCGGGCCGTTTACGTACCGCCTCAAGACCCTCAAGTACCTGGATGTCTTTGGCTGTATACGAAGACTCATTCTTTTTTGCCACATTGTCTCCTTGTTTTTGCCAAAACCGACCACTCCCCATAGTCTTGAGGAGGATGGTTTTGAGTTGGTTTTTACCTCTTTTATTATCTCATGGAGCGGGTACAAAACCGCAGAGCCGTTACTACATCGCCACCTAATAATTTATTAAGTTTTTCGCGATATTCCTCGGCCAGGAAGGTGAGTTCCTGCGCCCATATCCCCGCGTCCATCACCACCGTCACGACCCCCTTGTCGAAGTGGACCGCCTTGGTATGTTCGCTTACTGTTTGACCTGCGATTTCTTTAAATCCTTTGGACACCGCGGACTGGTAGGCGATGTGCGTTCCATCCGCATCGAGATCCCCGATGAGCGATGAGAGAGCGAGGTCGAATGACTGCATGGTCACCCGCGTGTCGTAGTCGTTGTTCCCCATCGCTGCCCTATGCCTTTTCGCGGTGCTTTTTCGAGGTCTTTTTCTCCGTTTTCTTGGTGGGGCCGGGCGTATCTATTTCGGGCTCGTTTTCCCCGCTTTTTCCGACCGCGCCCGACTCGCCCTCGCCAAGTTCTATCAGGAGTGCGCGCTCCATTAGATCGGGCTCGAAATAATGCGTGTTGGTCGTGGTGATGATGGTCTGGGTGTCGTTTCCCACACGCCTCATGAGCGCATCGCGCCTCACCTGGTCGAGCTCGCTCATCACATCATCGAGGAGCAGGAGCGGGCGTATCCCCGCTATCTGCTCGACAAGATCGAGTTGTGCGAGTTTCCACGCGAGCGCGATGGTACGTTGTTGCCCCTGTGATCCGAATGTGCGCGCGTCGTGACCGTCCAGTGAGAAGATCATATCGTCACGATGGGGGCCGACCAGCGTCACCCTCCGTGCGATCTCTTGCTCTCGGTACTCTCTCAACGCCTCATGGAATCTGATCGCGAGCTCCTCTTTGGTCGCGTCCGGGGTCGCCCCCCAATTGTTGGTATATTCGATCGCTAGCGTGGTGGTGGGGTCGATATCTCTATGCTGGATCTGGGTGAGGATCTGTAGCTTTTCAAGGAGGCGCGCACGGTTCAGATAGAGGGCGCTTCCCACCACTACCAGTTGATCGTCCCATGCCTCGAAGGTGGGATTATTGTAGTACCCTTCATTGAGCAGTCGGTTGCGCCCCTTGAGGGTCTTGGTATACTCGCGGCACAGACGCGCGTAGTTCTTGGAGAGTTGTTTGTTGACACCATCGATCTCCTCGCGACGTCTACTTGCCGAATTCTTTATAAGTGCGAGATGATCGGGTGAGAACACGATGACCGGTATCTCCCCCGCGATCCCCTCACCCAAGGAGACCTCCTTGCCATTGACGGTATAGGTCCGTTTGTGTGGCTCGAGGACCAACTCGACGGCGCGTGTGCGCCAAGGGGTCACATCCGGGTCATAGGCTTCAAGGGTAAGGGATCCAAGTTCGTTGCCGTGCTCGATCATCTCACTGAATGTGGGTTTTCGAAACGAGGCTCCCTCGCAAAGCATTTGGACCGCTTCGATGACACTTGTCTTGCCGACTGCGTTGCGACCGTAAAGGACCGTCAGGTTCGGATCGAGTTCAAAAGAGCTATCGTGGTGGTTGCGAAACCTCTTCAGGTGTAGTTTCGATATACGAAATGACACGTTAGTTCGGACGCACCGGCATAAAGAGGTAGAGGTATCCCCCCTCTTCTGAGCGGATGATGCCCGGTTTCATGGCTTCCTGCAACTCGAGGGTGATGAATTCATCGGGTACCACAGACAACCCATCGAGCAGGTAGGTCGGGTTGGCCGATATCTCACGATCTTCTCCGACCGCTTTTGCCATGATGACCTCTTCGGCCTGTCCTTGATCGGTCGATTGCGCGGTCATGATCAATGCTTGGTCTTCGACTGAGACCGACATCTTCAACGCGGTATTGTTGGCCGCCATCAGCGCGGCTCGTTTGGCCGCCTCGGTCATCTCCTCGGTGGAAAGCACCACCTTGAGCGCATACTCGTCGGGAAGAAGGTTCTGGTAGTTGGGATAGGTCCCCTCTATCCTACGGGTGATAAAGGTGGTGCTACCAAAGATGAAGCGTACTTGATTTGTGGTCAAGGTGATCTCGATATTAGCGCTTTTATCTGCCATTTTTACCACATCATCGAGTGCTTTACCGGGGATGAGGGCTTCGAATTGCTCAGCACCCTCGGTCGCCTCACGTTCCTTCTCGACGATGGCGAGCCGATAGCTGTCGGTCGCCACCATCTTGATGGTGTTTTTGTCGATCTGTAGGAGAATGCCGGTCAGGACCGCGCGGGTCTCGTCTCTGCCGACCACACGAGCGACCTTCTTGGTCATCTCGGCGAGCTCTCCGGCGGGAAGAGTGATGCTCTCCACTCCTTCGATCTCAGGGAATTTGACGAAGTCCTCGGCAGGTAAGGTGCGGATCGTGAAACTTGATTGATGGGCTTTGATGGAGAGGGATTGCCCGATGGTCTCAAGAAGGATGGACACATCGGGGAGCGAGCGGACGATGTCAGTGATTATCTTGGCGGGTACCACTACGCTACCCTCCTCTTCTATCAGACCTGCCGCTGAGGTCTTTATCGATGTCTCAAGATCGGTGCTAAAGAGATCGATCTCACCATCGGTCGCGCGAATGAGGATCCCTGACAGTATCGGGATGGTCGAGCGATTCGAGGTCGCCTTTGAAACGATAGCGAGTGCTGCGACGAGTTCGTTCTTCGAGATATTCAGCTTCATGATTCTCCTTAGTTCTTTATAAAACCAATAATAAAAACAATAAGCTCTGTGGATATGTTCATAACTAACACCTTCCCATATCAACGACGGTGTGTCTATGGGGATAACTCGGTGAAAACCAACCATTACTTTTCCACTCTATCCACAGTTTCAGGTCGGTCCTAAGAACACTCCATCCTTTTACCGGTGTTATCCACACTACCATGCCCTTAGATCACCCGCTTCTTGATCTGGTTGGTGAGCATCTGGATCTGGTTGAAGAGATCGCGTTCCTCGCTCATTTTTTTACGGATCTTGTTGACCGCATGGAGTACCGAGGTATGGTCCTTTCCGCCGAACGCTCGTCCGATCGCGGGATACGACGAATCGGTCATCTCCTGACAGAGATACATCGCGACATGGCGCGCATGCACGATGTCTTGTTTGCGGTTAACACCCACTAGGTCACTTTTTTGGAGGTTGTAATACTTGGCACTTTCACCGATGATCGTCTCGACCGATACCGGGCGGTTAGCCGGATCAAGGAACAGTCCAGCGGTCGCATGTTCGACGAACTCAAGATCGACCGTATCCTTATGACGCAGCTCCGCAAGCGCGCTCACTCGAGTTCCCACCCCTTCCATCTCACGGATGTTACCCGAGGAGCGCTCCGCGATATACTCGAGCGCCTCGGGGAGAAATTCGATATTAAGGGTCTTGATATACTGCTTGAGGATCGCGAGGCGTACTTCATAGGAAGGCAGTTGGATATCAGCGAGCATTCCTGATTTGAACCGCGAGGTCATCCGCTCTTCAAGATCAAGTTGGTCGGGGGAGCGGTCTGAAGCGATCACGATCTGCTTGCGCTGTTGTTTCAGGCTGTTGAAGGTATGGAAGAAGAAATCCGCGGTCTCTTTTTTACCGACCAGGATCTGGATATCATCGATGATGAGCACATCGGTGGTGCGATACTCGGTTCTCAACCAATTGATATCGACCGTCTTGACGGTGACCGCGTCGATATATTTGTTCATGACCTCTTCCATGGTGGTGTAGGTGATCTTCTTGTTGGGGTAGCACTGCTCGACATATGAGCCGATCGCCTGGAGAAGATGGGTCTTTCCCAGACCCGGGCCACCCCAGATGAAAAGAGGGTTGTATTTGAGACCCGGCGATTCGGCGACCGCGAGCGATGCGCTGTAGGCGAGCTCATTTGACTCTCCTACGATAAAAGAATCGAACGTGAACTTCGGCTCGAATTTGTTCGAGGTGGTGGAGTCGTGCTTCTTCTCTTCGCCGACGATCTCGACCACGGTGGGAGCGGGCGCCGGCTCAAGTGCGATAGTGGGAACAAGATCCGGGTCAAGCACAACAGTGCAGGTCAGACCATCATATTCCGACACCCGGTTGATCAATTTGTTCATATCGGACAAATGCATATTAGTGATGACACTATGGTTGAATGCATTAGGGACCCCGATGATGAATTGACCTTCATCAGTGATACCGAGCGGGACCGCCGACGAGAAGGTCGATGACATTCTCGCGGTACTGATCCCTTCTTCCTGTAGCTCTTCTTCCAATAATTCACAAAGATCGTGCCATAGAATATCTTTATCGATGACCCCATCATCGATGAACGTGTAGGTGGGGGCAGCCACCGTCGCCACATCAGCCATTACGTTTCATCCTCCAAAACATATATCTTGCTAAAGACTCGAGAGATAATCAACATATTCAAAACCCGCATCTGTCAGTGTACTCTTCTTCCGTTCGTTCCTTTGGACCAATCCATGTTCCTCCAACACCTTGAGATCTCTGTGTGCGGTCGCCAGACCGACCCCCAATGTTTGTGAGACAAGTTGTGGTCCCACAAATTCATATTTAAGCAGCACGCCCAATACATCCTTCTGACGTGTGTTGAGGGTGAAGCTCGGGATTGGAGCAACATACGGACTCTGTTGGGAAGGAGTACTTGAATGGCTTAAGCGACCGGGAGGGGTCTTATCCTCGGAGTCAGAGGGCTGTTGGGAAGACTGCTGCAGGCGAAGTGTCACGACCGTTCCCCCACCGATATTCGAATCGAGACGGAGCGTTCCACCTACACTATCGAGATACTCTTTGATGATCGTGAAACCTGCACCCACTCCTCGGATGATGGATTTCATCTCGGGTGTCGCGCTGGTGAATCCGGTATTGAGCGCATAGGAAGAATGTGCGATCCCGGGGCCCTGGTCTGAGATGACCAACGTGTTCCCCCGATCAGATATCGAGATGACCACTCCGGCAAAATCAGCGTGGATCAGATTCTCACACGCTTCAGAAATAATGCGATAAGGGAAGGAGCCGCCCAGATTGGAGACCTGGGTATGGGTGGTCGCAGCGAGCGCTCCGATCGTCTCCCGCGCGTCAGTGAAAGGGATCTCTATGATACGGGGAGCGAACGCCATATCCTCATAAATAGCGATAAGGGATATGTGCTCTTCGTCTTGGGTCTGGTGGTTCGTTTCTTGGGAATAATCAAGGTTGGTCGCAACCGTCAGCGTATGAAGAGCCCCCTCTTGCGAGAGCATATCCTGTTGCGCACGAGGTAGTGCCACTTTCCTGTCTCTTTCCCGTAAAAGTCTGTAATCCACACAATTATCCACAGCTGTAGATAACTTTCTATCCCAATACAGAGGATACCTTCCAAAATCGACCTGCTCTTTTCCGTAAGCGAACCCGTGTTCGCAGTATTTCATCTGCACTTTTCATGTTTTCCACAACTGGTGAAAACTTGTGGGAAACTGGATGGAAAGAAGCGAAACCGATCCGTTCTAAAGAAATCCGTCTGTCAAGTTACAAAGGGATGATAATAGTAGCAGTATTTGCATGATCCACCCGTATCTTTTTTACCGGGCGTGGTCGTTTCCAGGTTTTCCACAGTGCTTTTCATCGTGCCTAACTGCGTTTTCCACAGTTTCCACAGATTCTCATGTTTTATACTGACACGCCCGGGATATTCAGAGGGAGCCGAGATGGAAAGGTGGGGCCGCAATAGCAGGGGAAGAACACCTTCCGAAAGGAGGTTCGATGCCTTCCGATAGGGGCAACTCAATTTGATGTCTCTTCGTGCGGGAAGAGAAGACGCGGGGGTGTGAAGGCGTATGAAATGATGATCGAAACGAGAGAGCAACATGCCGATCGAAGACCGCAGGGACCGGGGGGATGGGGTAGAAATCGTCCATACTCGTCGATAGCCGTTGTTCATGCAAAATCGCTCGTACCTTAAAAATCGTATTTGACAAGCCTACCTTCTCACTTTAGAATTGATTGCCTTGTGATTTGTGATCAAGCACCTCGCAAG
>Ga0123353_10002258_pt1 | contig 23871 bp, 15 predicted proteins | sample TergutLab28metaG_3_FD_92763 | JGI IMG/M metagenome (GOLD analysis project Ga0123353, IMG submission 92763) | Labiotermes labralis P3 segment gut microbial communities from Petit-Saut dam, French Guiana - Lab288 P3 | ecosystem: Host-associated > Arthropoda: Insects > Digestive system > Gut ... | reverse complement strand
TATGTTTGATGGTCGGCGCAAGAAAAATGACGCGGGTCGATATGAAAATACGAGTGATTCCGTTGCTGGAAATCGTTTACAATAAGGCGAAAAGAAAAACGCCTAATCTTACGAATAAAATAGTTTTGAAGGTCATTTATACCCCAGAACCCAACGCTTATGCAATTGGACGAAAGACGATTTGCGTAACTGAGGGACTTTTCAATTTGCCTGACGATGTGATTCAGGGGATATTAGCGCATGAAGTGGCGCATCTAGCATATCGCCATAATGAGATTCAACTCTTAATCGGTGGCGGAAATTTCATCGTAACCTTGTTGATTCTGATGATGAAATTGATTGCCGCAATAGTAGCCGCTTTTTCTCTTATTTCTGGATATAGAAATCGTTCATTTGGAATAGTCGTTGTGGGACTGTTTCTCGCCGGAATGATTTGGCTGTGGACAAAATTTTGTATGTTGTTCCTTATGTGGTCTAGTCGGCAAAACGAGTTTGATGCCGACCGATACACCGCCGAGTTAGGCTACGGCTTTGAATTAGCAAAAGGACTGGATGCCATCGGCACAAGTGAACCTCAAGAATCTTTATTAAAGGCTTTGTATTCAACCCATCCGAATACTCATGACAGAATCGGGCGTTTGCAACAAATGGGCGTTCCGTATTTTCGATATTAATCTCAAACTGTAAGTCGCTTATCGGCAAAAAAGTGAAACCACTGAAGACGCACTTGCTGATGGAACGGATACTCTCGTTTGATCGGCAGGAATTGGCGGTGTAACCAGAGGGCGGTGGGATTGTCCCTACCGCTTTTGCTTTTTTTTAGTTCGGGAATCTGGATCTGTCGGGAGTATTTCACAATCCATAATCGCACCGTTTTGCTTCAATACTAAGAGATCATTTTCCGTCAAATCATCATGTTTTATGCCCGTGAGGTTTGCACCTAAAACTTTTGTGAATGGCAAAGGATGTATTGTGAGTGATAAACGCCCAGTCTTACTTTCCCATATCATTATTTTTTCACTTGAATTGGTAACAATGAAATGACCATCATGGCTGAAATTTAAATTCGATAATGATTCTGAGTTGCCAAATGTGCGAATGATCTTACCTTTAGCACAATCCCATATCCTTACACCACCATCTGATATAGTAGCAATATACTTGCCGTCTGGGCTGTACGTCGGATGTTCTTCATGATCTTCTTTATCATCATCGCCAAAACGTCGAACCAACGTGCCCGTTGCCTTCTCCCATATAAAAATGCGATAATTATCTGTTGCAACGATATATTTGCCATCAGGACTGTACATGGCACCGTATAAAAGCCCCCAGATTTCTTCATGATCAACAAAAGCATGCACTAATTTGCCTGTTATACTATCCCATATTAGAATTTCCTCGTTTTGATATGAAAGAATGTATTTACCATCCGGACTATACATCGCCGAGTGATGTGTGGTGTCAACTGAGCAAATAAGAGTATGAATTAATTTGCCAGTCCTACTTTCCCATACCTTTATGGTATCATCAAAAGAAGAGGAAACTATAAAACTACTGTCGGGGCTATAATTAACACTGCTTACTGAGTCAGAATGTGCCTCAATAGAACGAGTTAAAACAAAGGTCGCGCTATCCCATATCTTTATAGTGTTGTCTCTTGAACCAGAAACAATATATCTTCCATCTGGACTAAATTTTGCGCCATCCACGCCTTCAGAATGCCCTTCGAGGATATGAGCCAATTGACCTGTGTCGCTCCTCCAAATTTTAATGTTGCCCTCAAATAATGAGGTTGAAATAACATAATCACTCTCAGTGCTAAAATTCGCACTACTTAATAAATCTCTACATTCCTCAAGAGCGAGAATCAATCTACCGGTGTTGCTTTCCCATATCGTTATAGCGTCTTGTGAACCAGAAACAATACATTTACCATCAGGGCTGTAACTTGCGGCACGGAAATTATGTCCCTCAAGGATACGAACAGTATTTCCAGTGTCGCTTTCCCTTACCATAATTGAGTCTCCAGCGACAGTGATAATGTGATTGCCATCAGGGCTGTAGTTTACATCTCGTACTCCTCCGATACGCTTATCTGTAACTTCAAAGGTACGGACAAGCTCACCAGATTTAGCTTCCCATATCTTTATAGTCCCATCCCATGAAGCCGAAACGATGGATTTCCCATCTGGGGAAAATATCGCTTTATTTACGCTACCGGTATGGTCGTTTAGGGTACGGATCGGCTCGCCTGTTTCACAGTCCCAGATCTTTATGGTTGTATCACGCGCAGCAGAAACAATATATTTGCTGTCTGGGCTGAAATTTATGTTGTAAACATCAGTCCAATGACTATCTACATGACCTTTAAGAGAAAAAATCAAATCACCAGAGTTACTGTCCCATATTTTAATTGTTCCGTCTGGCAAGCAAGATGCGATGCGTTTGCCATTATGATTATACCTAACACAACCTATGCTTTCAGAATGTGCTTCAATAGTTCTGATGACTCTAAAGATGCTACTATCAAAAATCTTTATAATACCCTTTTGCGAAGAATAATAACCTGGTCTAAAATTAATGGCAGCCACGATATATTTGCCATCAGGACTGTAATGTGCACTTTTTACAGTTTCATAATCATCACCAATAACCTTAACTAAACTGCCTGTAACACTGTCAAAGATTTTAATTTCAGATGAAACCGATAAAACAGACCTACCGTCCGGACTGTAAATTGGACGCTCCATATCATAACGATGGTCTTCGTGTAGAAAAGAACTTCTTGAAACATAAGCATTAGAAAAATTAGTATTGGAATTGTTTTTTTTAACAAAAGTACACTTTCTTAAATCCAATTCCGAAAAATCCTCGCCGCTCATTTTGCCATTCCGGGCATTTGAAATTATATTCAAACAATTATAAACCCCTATCTGCGCTTGCTCGCTGAAATCATTTTTGAAATTATTCAAGTATTCTCTTAATATCATGCATCTACTCCTTCTACAATCGCACCATTTTGTTTCAAAAGTAAGAAGTCGTTTTTTGATAGATCATCATGTTTTATATCTTGAAGATTTGTCCCCAATACTTTAGTAGTCAAAGGAAAAATCCTGGTTAAATAGCCAGTTTTGCCGTCATTCAATTCTATTATGGAACCATCAGAAATGATTACACTATATATCTCTTCATTACTTCTACCCGCATCAATAATTCCATTCGTTTTTTCATCACGTATAAACTCAAGCGTCTTACTGCTGTATGTTTTAACAATATCTTGATTTGCACATATTATGAAATACCCACATGAGCTGTAAGTCGAATTAGCTAAGTTTTCTTGCCTGGCAACTATACTTTTTCCTTGCGCGATGTCCCATATCTTTGTTTGTTTAGAAGAATTAGTAACAATAAATTTTCCACAGGGGCTAAAACTCACATTATTTATAGGCTCCCAATGTCCAAACAGAGTCGCTACAGGATGGCATTCATCCAAAGTGCATACTAAATCTCCAGTTTTAACATTCCATACTTTTATAACGCCTTCCCAAAACACCCCGAATGTCGCAGCAATAAACCCGCCACACGGGCTGTAGTACACTTTGGACACCATTGATATACCTTCAAAAGTATGCTGCAACGTTCCTGTAACGCTATCCCATATCTTAATTTTGCCATCCATCGGATTCCAATAATAAGAAACTATAATCTTTCCGTTTGGGCTATAATATGCCTGAGCCGCTCCACTTGAGTATTCATCAAGGATGCGAACTAACTCACCGGTTTTGCTATCCCATATCTTTATATCATATTCAGAATCGGACACAGAGACGATAAATCTTCCATCTGGACTGCAATTAATCACACTAACACTCTGTATACATTTATTTATGGAATTAATTTGCTTGCCTGCTTTAATATCGATTATTATTATTGCGTTTGAATCACTCTTTATATAAGCAATGTTTGCTCCGTCCGGGCTGTATATTAAACCTCTACCTTTGATATAGTGTAGCAATTTACTGGTTTTACTATCCCATATTTTGTATTCCTCTCCATAACCTCCTATAATGTCAAGTACGTCATCATCAATAGAGTTGTAGAATTTCCAACTACCACTTTTATTACTGCAAGTAATAACAAATCTTCTGTCGTGAGTATATATTAATCCAAGGTCGGCAAAGTCATTTCCGTTAAGCGAATTTTTGATGTCGCCTGTTTCAATGTCCCATATTTCTATTGTTCGCAAATATCTGGATGTGTCGCCATTTTCATTTTCAACAACTATCGTAATCACACATGCTAAGTCTTGGCTAAAAATAACATCGCGCACATTGCCCCTATTGCTCGTCAGAGAATGAAGAAATCTGCCTGTTTCGTTGTTCCATATATATACAGTTGGTATAGCGTTGATGCTGCCGTATGTGTTGTCATTGTAAAAAGAAATAACATATTTACCATCCGAACTGATTTTCAAATCGTTTACGTCACTACCAAGATTATGTATAAGTTTGCCAGTTCCAGCATTCCAGAATATTATGTTGCCGCCACCACAGTCAGTAATAATAAATTTCCGGTCCTTACTGTACTCCACACGATCCATACAACCTATATGTCCCTCTAACGAAAAGAGCGGTTCGTTGGTCTTTATATCCCAAATTATAGTTTTTCCATCACTTATTATGGCAACAACATTACTGCTCGGTGAGTTTAACACTGTTTTTACGTAACCCTCGTGCCCACGAGGACTATGAGTCCATCTATTTGCTTCTAAATCCCAGATTTTGATTGTGGCTTTTCGATGATAAAACAAATAGATATAATTCCAATCAGAGCTACACACCATATATTTCAAAGGACCTTCATAATCCCCTCCGATCTCTTTAATCGGTTTACTCGATTTGGCATCCCATATCACTACAGTTCCATCCCTTGAAGCAGAAACGATATATCTCCCATCTGCACTGTATTCTAAATCACATATTTCATTATTATCATGTCCATCAAGCGAGTGCTTTAATTCACCTGCTTCACTATCCCATATTTTTATAACACTGTTTCTTTTATAGGAAGATATATACTTTCCATCGGGGCTGTATTCCGCATTGTATATGGGGACTTCATTACATTCGAGCAAATGCGTTAATTTTCCTGTCCTTATGTTCCATTTTTTGATTGCTTTGTTTTCTGAAATTGAAACGATTGACTCCCTGTTCGGACTAAGCTGTATATCGCTTAAATTGCTAATATCCTCACAAATTGTAAAAGCCAAATTACCATTATTACTGTTCCATATTTTTATTGTTCTATCGGAAATCGCAACAATATGCCCTCCGTCAGAGCTATACAATATCCTGTTTATTAACGCTCCATCTTCTTTCAAAGTGTGTATTAATATATTCGTTTCACTGTTCCATATTCTTGCTGCATCAGCATCGTATGTGACATAAACAAAATGATCCTCTTTTGGGTAACGATTCGTATATACAACAGTACCCTTGTTTCGTTCGATACAATAGATCAACTCATCTGATTCGTTATCCACTATTTTTATATTACCATCGTCAGAGGATAAAACACTGACATTCCCAAAACAGCCGTTTTCAGGACTTAGATAATAATCATGCTTTCCGAAAGAATGAATCAACTCAGACGTTTTTATATTCCATATTTTTATGATGTTATCATCTCCTGTGGATATGATATATTTTCCACTCGGACTATAATCAATTTTTTTCACTCCACCTGCGTGCCCTTGCGAAATAAATAATTTTTTTGATACATACGCATTTGTAAGATTAGAATTACAGAAACTTCTCCCTGTAAATGCGCATTTCCTCAAATCCAATTCAGAAAAATTCTCACCACTCATATCACCATTTCGCGCACGATCAATTATCTGGAGACAATTAAACACGCCATCCTGTGCTTTTTCGGTAAAATCATTCTTGAAGTTTTTTAAGTAGTTTCTAAGTACCATGGTTAGCTCTTTGGTTCGTATTTATGTTCCTGCAAAATCTCCAGTAGCATCCGTGAAATATGAAACGGTAAAATCCTTTCAGTAAACACTTCCTTGTCGTTCAAAATCATTTGATTTTTGATGTGTGTCGCTGAAAAAATATCTCTGAAATGCTGATGGACGAATGTGTATGTGTTACTGTCAGCACCATCAACCAGACTAAGGTTGATAATGCTGAAATTCTCTACACACATCTCTAATAAAAACTTTGTCCTGTTCTTAATACTAAGAAATTCATCTATTATATCTCCATAATAAATCAAGTCCTCGATTTCTACACAATTCGCCTTGAAATAGATTTCAAATCCATCGATGAGTTTTTTTAACTCTACTAAAGTAAAATGTATATTGTCCCGAAGTTCGATATTATATGCAATATAAGGCAACAAATATCGGAAGAGAATCCGACTAAAACGTTCTGTGTCCTCATAGAGATTATTCGACTTTATAATCTGATGTTCTAAAAAGTTCCAAATAATCTCACCGGCTGTTGTTGGGTTGGTCAAAAATCCAGATTTCTGTGTATTGCTAGTCAAAATAGGGGTATTGATGTTGACGGCATAGATTTTTAACAGCATTGGGTTGGATAATACGTCGTAAAGTTCTGGCGAAAGGGGTATTTTCTTGCTATCCGGCAAATGTCTTTCCAAACACTCGTCTATCGTTTCCTTAGAAAGGGGCTTGAAAGTCAGTTTTGCAAAACTACTCACAGAGGAATCAATAACGTTATTTCGAGAAGTGATCAAAATTTGTATTTGCTCCTTCGTAGATAATTCGTACAACTCTGTAAAAAAATCCCTTTTGCATTCGTTTTTCATTTCGTTGAATCCATCTAGCAAAAGAAGAATATCATTATCTTGCATTAGTTGTTCATACTGATCCCTTGACACAAAACCGCATTCTTTGATAATGCTACTTTCAATTGTGTTCGTCGAACTATAGTTGCATAGAGGGATATAAAAGACTTGATTGCCTTTTTTAAGATAAGACTCCCACAAACGCATACAAGTTGTTGTTTTGCCCATTCCGCCTTCGCCAATAATAATTGCGTGATGGCAGATATTAGACTTTAGTTTGGTTAAAAAAACATCGATGGTGTATTCGTTCACACCCTCTATCAGTTTCATCGGAAGATACTCGTCGTCTTCACACAACAAGCCATACAGTTTTCCATTTTTTCTTTTCCATGCAGCTAATTGTTTTTGCGAATTATGCATAACACTCTGCGTAATGCCTGGTGTTGTGGAGCGACTTATAGGGCGTGGAAGTTGAGATGTGCGACGAAAGGTTTCGATGTCATCTATCAGTTTCTGCGGCGTTTCATAGCGATGTTCGGGGTCCAATGCACACATGTTCACAATAAATGCTTCAGCAATGTCTTTGCCCTCAAACTCAACATCGTTTTTAAGGAACGATAATCGTCCGCCTGAGTTTTCTTGTACAATGGGATCTTTGCCGGTGAGAATGTGAAAAAAAACACATCCAAGACCGTAAATATCTGCCCTAATATCAATATCCTTGGCTCCTTTTATTTGTTCGGGTGACTTAAAACCTCGTCTTCCTGGACTAAACCCCATTTCCAATTGTGAGAACCTAGGTAATTCCACGTCCACAGAATCAGAAGAGAGCAACACTCCAAGACCAAGGTCGAGAATTTTGGGGATGCAGTTTGTATCATCTATTATAATGTTGCCACTATGAATATCCCGGTGAACTATCCCCAGTGTTTCGGCATGCTGTAGCCCCTTGGCAATTTCAAAAACAATACCAAGAGCATCTTTTAGGGACTTTGTTGCGCCATCAACCGTCAATTCGTCGATTGTTTTCCCCGCAATATATTCTGTAACGAGCATTGTTGTTCCGTCTTCTAATTTCTCGTGAGTAAAAGCCCGGACAATGTTGGGGTGTTGATTTTCTCGCAGTTTGCCGTGAATTACCTGTTCCCTTCTAAACCGTGCGACCATTTCTTTGTCCGACAATTCAGTATGCGACAAAGTTTTGATGGCAACTTCTTCCTTGAACCCAGTATCGTAGGCATGGTAAACCTGTGCCATACCACCCGAGCCAATTTTTCCCAGTGCTTGATATTTGCCATTTCCGATCTGCTCAATAAACGCCCACAATTCAACGAGCTCCCGCTCTAACGAGTTAAGTTCTTGCCAGAAAAAAGAGACCTGATCATTCGATAAGGCTGTAAAATCCTTTTTATTTTTATGACGCTCGTAAAACGCAGCTGCACTGATTCGAGCCCTTGATAACCAGAGTACTTCAAACTCGTCGAGAAGTGAATCGATACGATTGTTGCACGTCATTTTCCAACCTCCTCTTTCAACTCCTTAATCTTCTCCTTAATCCTCTTAATTTTGCGTTCAACAGTTCGCGGTGGACGAGCAACTTCTTTCACTATTTCGTTCACTTTTTTACCTTCTTCCCGCAATCGAAAAATCTCGCGTTCCGAGTCGTCCAACTTTTGAAAAAGCCGCTCCATCATTTCGTGCTCTAATTCTATCCATTCTTTGGCAATGAGTTCGTCTAAAGGAGTTTTACTGGCAGGGTCCTCTAAGTCAGCAAGTGTTATATCTCGACCATCCTCATAAGTCCCGAGGACTGCCTCTCCACGAGCTTTGAATCTGAGCGGAGGGGGCTTTTCCTGTTGTCCATTGTCCATCAATCCTTCCCCAACAGTGGGAGGTGGTATGACTTGAACTCGATGCTCAGTAACGAGTCTGTTATACACAATCGTAGCCAACAATGCCCGAAACTCAACATCGCTTCGAAATTCAGGAGGATCATCGCCCACCATCTTTGCAAAAATTCTTCTTGTCGCACTATCTCTCACTACAAGTGTGTCGCACAACGGTCGCAAATAATTCTTCTTTTGCATCTCTTTCTTGGCAATCTTGTCAAGAAATTTACCGTACCTGTCGAGGAAAGCGCCCCATGCCTCCTCACTCTTTTCCTTGTCTTCGCCCCGCAACGCATCGAGAAGTTTTGCGTAAGTAGCAAATACTCCGAAGTTTTCGGGCTCACTGGCTTTATCTGGTTTGCTTTTAGACATGCTATCAGGTTTGCTTTTTTGACATGCAAAGATAAGGCAATTATTACATTTTTGAACGAAAAAGTCAACGTGTCAGAACCATAAAGAGAGCGTTTTCGGGCGTTTTTCCAAAAGGCGACAAGAAAAGAGGCACGATTGTTCCGATTTTGGCAGATTTAGCGAAGGATATGCAAAAGAAAGTTACGCTAACATTCTGACCATTTTGTTGCTGCTCTCTCAAAAAGTGGCGGATTGATGGGAAAAAGGAGTTTCTCCTACTATCAGGGGCGAGGGCACTGCGCCCAGCCCGTAACTCACATCATCAGGAAAGGAGCATGCTATGACAACAGAAACTACGACTTTTCCGGGCGTTCAAGAGAATGCACACGCTGATTCAGGCGACACCACAGCACCCTCCGACGAAAACCGGTTCCACAAAAATGATTTCGATGGTATCGGCGAGGACTTTATCAAGAAGTGCTATGCCGACGGTGATGAACGGTTGATCCATTTTTTCGATGGGCACTTGCACTGTTACAACGGCACATTTTACGAAAAACAGTGCCGGGGCAACAGGCAACTGCTCGACCGTACCATTCGTGAGTATGTCCAGACGCTCAAGTTGGCGAATGACCGAAAAGAGGCGGTGCCCACTCCAAAGACCACCTATTTTTACCGTCAGATTGAGGCGGCGTTATTCAGGACTTGCGAAATCACGGGTGAAGAGGCGGAAAAGTTCAAAACGCAACCGCCGCATCTGGTCTTCGGCAAGACGAAAATTTGGGACATGGAAAGGGATGCCTTCTTACCTTATTCTCCCAAAGTCTGCTGCAATTATACGCTGCAATTCGACGTTGCCAAAGCCGATGAGGAGCCCGAAGTCTGGCGGGAGTTTTTCGAGTCGGCGAGCATGGATGTCCGGCAGCAGCGTGCGTGGTGGTTTATGCTTTCCGCTATTTTGATGCGGGATCAAAAGCACAATCGCCTTTTTTATCTGTTTGGGAATCCTCGGTCGGGCAAAGGGATGACCTCGACAATCTGCACGGCGATGTTTGGACGGGATCGAACGGCGGCTATTCCGGGCAATATGAGTAACACTCACGCCTCCTCGGTTATCGTGGGCAAGTTACTACTGACGGTCAATGACATGAAATTTGACAAGCGAACCAATCATAGTTTTGTCCAGTTTTTGTTGAACGTCGTTGGCGACGACCCCCTCACGATCAATCCGAAATACGAGGCGTTGTACGATTATCAGCCGGAATCCAACGTGGTGATAACATCGAACGAAGTGCCCGACTTCAAAGGCAACCTGAGCGGTTTGGAGAACAAATTCGCGTTTTTTGTGTTCCACCGCACCGGCGAGATTGATTTAACTTTGAAGTCGCGGATGCTGGAAACTTTGCCACAAATTATCAGGAAAGCGGCAAAAATATACAAGGAAGCCGTGGCATCCGGTTACGCTTTCGACACTGAACAGGGGCGAGCGATTGCGGAACAGTTTTTAGAAGGATCGTCGGTCGTCAGGGAATTTGTGGAGGAAAGGTGTGTTTTCGGCGCAGAGTGTCGGGTCAGCACTGTCGAAATGTTCGATGAATTCGTGATGTACGCCAGACAACGCCGAGAGTCGATCCCTTCAATATCGCAGTTCGTCCAAGACATAACGACGCTGTACTTAGGACAGATTACGAAAAGCCGCATCACGGTAAAGGGTAAGAAGATCACAGCATTCAAAGGAATGCGTCTGGTCTCCCCTTCGGAGCAGCATCCTACTCTGGGAAGTCGGACGATAATGGACAATGTTTACCACCGGATAAGCAGTGACTGCCATGTTGGTGGCAATTCGTGATGCCAATCGTCTTTTAATTCGCACGGCTCGCAAAATACACTGCATATTTTTCGCCAGGCAGATACTATCTCATGACGGATTTTTCTGTCGGCGGTGCGAAAAACCTTGCCTTCATCTAGGCGTTGCTCTGATGAGGGCAGTGGTATCCCTTTTTCATATTGTTGCAGCAACTCTACCAGCCGGTAATACGCCGCCTTTCCGCCCTTACAGTAGAGTTCTTCTGCACTGCTTTTAATCATGTCTGCATCAGGGCGAACACGATCAATGATGTTGCCCGTGTCAACACCGGCATTAACGAAATGAATGGTGGTGCCGATTTTTTCATAATCGAGGAAGTATTTTGCGAAAAAATAACAATGATTTCCTCGATAATCAGGAAGCCAACCTCCGTGTATGTTCACAAAGGTAGCATGAGAGGCAAGCACTCTTTTGCCCAGAATTGACGTGCCAATCACGATGACAATGTCTGGGCGCATTTCCGTAAGGACATCAACGGTCTTTTGGTCATTGATCCAAGAGACCTCAAACCTCGTTACAGGTTTGTGATTTTGTGGAAGTGCGTCCTCAAAAAAACGTTTTCGGTAAGCGGCGGTTCCCACGATTCTTCGGCGAAGGCTATGATAGCATCGCCACCACCACGCTTTCCATTTTCGTTGCTGTCGCAGCCGACGCACTTGATTGTGTTCGGGTTCGACCACAACGCCAACGAGATCAAAATGTTCCGCAAGCAGATTCTCCAGAAACAGGTGATTGGAACCGTCGCTTCGGAGTAAAACAATACGTAATTGCATGATAACCTCCTCGAAAAATGGACAATAAAATAACATAGATGGGCAAATCACGGTCTTGCCGATTCGCCCATCTAACACCGACCTCAAGACTGGTTCTTGAGATTTTTGTGATTGACGCAATCAATCATTTGCTCTGCTGCTACCCGCTTTGCGGCATTCTTTAGTACGGATTTTGCTTTATCGTGGAACACTATGACTGACGGTTTGGGTACAGAGGCTGCGAACGCAGCCGACACTCGCCGATACAGTTCATCCTCGATATTTTCCCCGCCTTCCGCTTCGGCAACTATCCACGGATATGTCAGCGCGTGGGGGAACACATAGGGCGTTCCCTTGGCATCGCCGTTAATCATAAGGCTTTGGAGTGTTGGTTCAAAATGAACCCCACCGACAAATAGAGCGGATGTGGGGGCTGGCACGGTCTCGTCAAAGACGTGGATGAGCGACTCAGCCAGAAGCCTAGCGGCAGCCGGATGACTCCATGAATCCGACGAACTCCCGATTTCTAAATCCGCTTGCGGCACTTGCCACGTCTCTAATTTTCGGGCATCGCAACCATAAGGAATCCCGGAATAATGCGTTGCTTCCGGCGCGACACGCCAGTCGGCAAGCATCGCGTTGGATGAAATTCCTTTAGCAACGTGCCGGGCAATGTTTGCCATGAAGCATCCATTACTTGGGGCAAACGCTGCTACGGCAGGATGCCCAACTCCGTGGAAAGCAAAAACCTTATCGGGGGCATTATTGCCACCGTGCCAGTTTACGATGACCGCGAAGTCGAATTCGGGGTGTGGAAACAACTCTTGAATCCTATCAAGAGTTTGGTCGAAAATGTGGGAAAGCGTATCGCTGGTAAGGACGAAGTGATACTCGTTCCCCCTTTCGTCGCTCGTCATCCATGCCTCCAAGCCCTCCAGAGTCTTGCCCGATGGGATCATCGGATACAATTCTTGGCATGCCTTGAAAACGTGGTAGGCGACAGGGTCTTTATCTAAGTCCTGACAGAAAAAAAATACTGACTTCATGTTAATGTCCTCCAAAAAAAGGGTTGGGAAATTTAGTTACAAACACGACTAACTGTTTCTTCAAGAAGTTCATCTGCCGCTTTCCATCGTGTGGTATGGGCAGTGACTTCATTTTTTATCCCTAAACGTTTTGTGTTTAGTTGTTTTGTTTGAAATTCTACGGACATTGTGCCCGGACCACCTCCATATTCTGCCGCCAACATTGCATTGTCCGGCGACAAGATACCGAAATTTATATTGATGCCACGTTCGCGGCATTCGGATTGCACTATTTCCGCAAATGATTGACGGTGATTTTCGGCTTTTGACACCCATTCACCGACAAGCCGATGGGCTTGGCGAAAAGCATAACCTGCCTTGGTTACCAACTCATTTGCCAATGCCGTAGAACAGGTGTAGTAGTCTTCTGCGGTTGCCAGCATTTTTTCAAAATTGGGGTGCAGTCCATTCAGGATAGCCGAAAAGAGAATTAGACCTTTCCGTGTTTTTTCCAGCCCGTCCAGAACTTCTTGGAGTACCTCAGTGGCTCTTGCAGTGTTGCTATAAGGTGTTCCACTCAACGTGGTAATGGCATAATTCCATTTGCCGATTATGCTGTTCATTTTTCCGGCGACAATTTCGCACAGGTACGGATTCCGTTTGTGGGGCATCATTGATGATGCCCCGCACAATTCGTCGTCAAAATAAACATAATTTACCTGCGGCGAAGCGTAAAAAAGCAAATCTTGGCATACTCGACTGATTACACAGGCTAAACCTGATGCAGCGGCAGCAGCATGGATCAGAAACGAACGATCTGCAACGGCATCGAGTGAATTGAACGCCGCTCTTTCAAAACCAAGTAATTGTGCAGTATACGCAGCATCTATTGGTAGATTGGTTCCGCCTTGCGCACCTGCCCCCAAAGGGCATGCGGCTTCGTTGTTATTGAGTGCTTGAAGCACAACGTTCATTTCGCGAGAAATAGCGAATCCCCAAGCGAGTAATTGGTGTCCAAAGGTAATCGGCATCGCCGGTTGACCATGCGTGTATCCTGCCATTGTAGTCTTGGTGTTCACGTGCGCCATTGATTGGATTAGTTCAATAATGTCCAATCCTTCCATTAAAACGTCGTGAATGGCAGTACGCATTTGCAGACGTGCCAGCGTTGCGTTCAAGTCATTGCGGCTACGCCCCAAGTGGGCAAACGAGGTATCTTCTTCCTCAAGATAGTTTTCCCATAGCATATAAAAGCCACGTGGTGTACTCATTGATAACAATGAGGCGTACTGTTCCCGCTCTAAATCCGCAATCTTCTCTAAGTGGTCTTTAGCCCAATCATGCGTTACCAAGCCGCATTTCAGCAGCATGGAAATATGCGCCCGATCTATTTTGGCATATAAGTCGCATTCTTTGACTTTTGCTGCTTCGTTTCCCGTAGGATAAACCAATTCCTGAAGGTGGTGCGGAAGTGATTTATTTAACCTGCCTGTTGTATAATGTGTTCTCTCTGTCATGATGCTCTCCTTTATTATCGAATGATTACTTGTATTTGTGAGTGAATTGTTGTGATCTTACGAATAACCTCATCAGGATTCTCTCCCGTTACGATGACATGTCCAATGCGCTCGCGAAAATCACCAGTATTTCCCACCACTGATTCGCCTTCATTGGAATATGATGTCAAACTGACATCGGGGTCATTGATGTATTCTTCCGTTCCTGTGAGACCGCCCAAAACGCCGCTTGCTGTTGCTCGAAAATACCGTATCGACGCGTATTTTTTCGAGGGGATCGATTTAGGGACAGCTATTCCCACAATGGCTGCCAGCGTTTTTTGAATCATGTCATGTCCACATTCCTCAAATAGCGTTGGCAACGAACCACCTGCCAAACGAGCATTCACTTCAATGATGTAGGCAACGCCGTCCCTGTATCGGAGTTCGATATGCAAAGGTCCAAATGTCAATCCAAGTGCCTTTAGAGCCGCCACTGCCGTTGTTTCAATCGCAGTCTGCTCTTGTTTCGATAAACTGTTAGCAGGAAAATCATGCCCGGTTTCAAGGAAACGTGGAGGATCAGTAACATGTTTTTGGGTTATGCCCACAATGTGACCGTGAAATACTTCTACCGACACCTCATTACCTCGAATGAACTCCTCTACGAGACAAGCAGTCGTTTCTCTCCGTTGCCCTCGTGTATTGAAAACATTTTGAAATAATTCTGTTGCGACGGTCTGCATTTCTACTGGACTATTGACCCTATAAACCCCGACGCTTCCTGTACCGTCGGCTGGTTTTATGATCACACCGTTTCCATCATTCAGATCATCGTAGGCTTTCATTGCTTCATGAGCATTGTGTACGGCTTTGTAGGCAGGCTGACTCACTTTTGCGTCGTGCAAAATTTCTCGCTGCCGAATTTTATCTCGGCATTGTCTAACACTTTCAGGATTCGGAGCGGGTAACCCTCTGCTTACGGCTTGTTCTGCCACCATAACGATAGAGTAATCAGATGATGTAGTGATACCAGCGATATGGTAATCAAGTTCGATCTGTTGAATAGCAACATCAACTTGTTCCCGTTGATCGATGTCGGCTTGGTAAAAAACGGCAGAGTGGACATTCGCAAATTGCTGAATTGGGTCTTTTGCCCGGTGCAATAGTATCGGTATAAATCCCAATTCGTGCGCCTTTTGTAAAAAGGTAATCCCGCTGGAAGTCGTGTTCGAGCCGATGAAAATGATTGCTTGCGGTTTCATAATATCCTCCAGTAAAATTTATTCTGTTGTCAGGTTGAAAATATGGCACAATGTTAGGGCAAGTATTAGTAGTATCTTGCCCTAACGGTTATATTGTAGTTCAAATACGGGCTTTGCCACTGCCCATATTCTCCCTACATCGTCCTATTGGTAATCTGATCGGTGGTCGGATATTGTACGTCATTTCCGACAACTTCCTGTAATGTGCGACGATTCCAGCGGAAAAATGAAAACCGACCATGCTCCTGTGACTCATGCGGCGATTGTACCTCAGTGGCATATTGAGCGGGAAAATCGGTAAAAACCTGATTTTCTTTGCACCATGCGTCGCTGTAAGCAGTCTTGGAGTACCGCTCACCTGAATCAGCACTAAGTGCCAGAATGGTCTTGCCCGGATATTGCTCCGCGATATGCTTTGCTACTCCAAAAACTGCTCCTGTCGTCGCGCCCCTGTAAAGTCCTACTTGTGTGCAGAGAGACCTCGTGTAGTAAAATGCGTCCGCAGCAGAGATCCAGTAAACAAGATCAACTACACGATGGTTGAGGCATTTTGGCATAATGGAATTGCCGAGACCACGCAGTGTCCTCGGTTTATCCACGTGACCGAACAAAATAGAATTATGCGTATCGACGGCTACGGCGATAATGTGGGGATTGCGTTTCCGTAGTGCCGTGGCAAGCCCCGTCAAGGAACCGCCTGACCCGGTTGCACACACGAGGTAATCGATACTTGGCAGCTGTTCTACGATGGCATTTGTTACTTCGTCCTCATATGACAAAGCATTGGACGGATTATCATATTGTCTGGTCCAGAACGCACAGCCATCGTGGGCTCTCACAAATTCGCTGACTCCTGCTAGGCGTTGCGATTGACTATTGCCTGCGCCTGCACTGCCTTGAACAAATTCGACCCGTGCTCCGAGCAATTCGAGGAGATTCAACAACGACTCATCAATAGCCGAATCGCTGTAGACTACCACGGGTACTTCGTAAAGCCTCGCCGCGATTGCGAGTCCCAGTGCCAAGGTTCCTGATGATGAATCCACGAGGATAGTCTCATTGGGTTTGACCCTGCCAGATCGCAAGCCGTCTTCTGTGATCCGTAGCGCGACCGTTAGCTTCATTATCCAAGGAAAGCAGCCCATGAAAATGTTCTGGGCAATCTGGTGAACTCTCGGCAGTGCAAGTGCCTTGACGTTCTTTTGGAAAAATTCAGTTTTCATAAAAACCTCCTAATGTTGGTTGATGGTGATAACCTCTGCACTCAATACCTACTTCTATCCAAACGTTGTACCGTTTTCAGCGAACGTGAAAAACGGTACAACCGTCATTCTCAAAATACGCTAAATCCACAAAATCCAAACGGCGACAACGTGGCGACAACACTGTTAAACCAATGCTCGCTAAAATCGTGTTCGGATATAATAAACGAACCAACTGTTCCGCTGTGGGAAATGGAAATGCCCGCACACGAATCGGCAACAGCAAGTAATTGCCTGAAATTAGGGAAGGCGATCACACGTTGATTTAATATCGCCGATGCGGTTGCGGCTCGCCCGATCAATGTCAAATCCGACGTTTGCAAACCGCGTATTGCCATATCGAGAATCATGCCAAAGCGATCCGTTTCTTGGGTAGTATACGTCGTTCCTAACAAGGAGTCAGTTCGAACCTTCCGAGCCGAACTTTGAAACGCAACACAACGAGCGTGGGAAGGCAGAGAAGGCAAATCGTCCCTAAACACATCGCCACACCTCGAACCATAAAGGACACTTGTTGTCTCATCAAGGAGTCCGATTGGATCGCTGGCTTTTTCGATGTCCCAAATCATCCACTGCACCGCCTCTTTGCTGAGACCGAGTTCGAACATGGTGTTTAGGAGGGTGATGACAGCATAGATGTCCCCCGTCGAGCTTCCAGCACCAACTTCCTCAGGCATGTCGCCCGATAGGTGAATTTGTCCCGGACATCGGCGTTGCTGCCCATTATTAAGCAACCGATTTACGGCTTCTTGTGACTTCTTCTTACGCCGTGGCATCACAACAATCCCTGTCAAATTTTTGTTGGGAATGAATTGCGCCGTAACACGGAGATCCATTCTGGGCAAGGTGAGCAGTGCGGTTTTGACTGCTCCGCTATGAGCATAGGGGCCCTGTACGAGTTCACCCCAATGTGTGGTCACTATCTGTCGCATAATCTTTCTCCTTTCTGGTTCGTGTTTCATAATAAGTGTCATTTCAAGCCTCAAACGCAAGTGGCATTCCAGCGACGGAGGCGTAAAAAACTTCTAAAACTACGGGGGTGCTTTGTGTCTCTGCCCAATGAAAAGTGTCTTGGACTTCGGGTATGAAATCGCCCATGTGATAATCACGGGAGATGTCCTCACAAACGATTGTCAGAGCACCCGAAATGACCCGTCCAATGCAAATCGCTGGATGACGGTGCAATGGGATGATCGTGTGAGGCGGTATATCAAGCCGAATTACGACGATTTCCACCTGCCCCGACAAGTAGAAATACTTATTTCCCGCGTAATCATTTTGCGTTTTGAGCAGGACTGTTTTCTCCACAGTGGCGGGAAGAGCCGAATCCGATGAAGGAATGTCCGTAATGGGGCGTGGCTTCTTGGCAACCTTTTTCTGCGGCTGTGAGCCGGGAATACCAAGCGGTTCGCGGTATATGGGGAAATCGAGTAGGAAACCGTTGACGGCTTTCCTGCCGAATACCCTCTCCCATTGCACATTTTCGAACGGTTTTGTACAATCGCCTGCGTGTGAGTGTTGGCTCCGATGAGTAGCAGGTTGCCAATGGGGGGCAAAGCTGTGGGAACAATGTTTCCTTTTACTCTCCCTGATGATTGCCGATTTGTTTTTCGCAGCGATAAAATTACCGTTGCGCCAGAAATAGGGACGGATCGTTTTCATGACATCTCCGGGGGGTTAGTGGGATTAATATGTCAAATCACGCTGAGTCGGGCGGCAAGGGCATGGTGTCCCGTTGCCTCTACTTGGTAAAACGCGTTACATCCGCAAATTTCCCACAATTTTTTTGAAAACTTGTTTTTGGTTTCAGGGCGTTGTGGGCATATCTCGTGGATTACATGTCTTGCCTACTTGGTAGAATGCGCTTTTGTCGAAAATCCGCCACCTTTTTTACATTTTTTTATTTTTATTGAAAATAATGCCGAGTCCCCAGAGAAGCCTCTGAAAGCATCAGGTGGGCAAGAAGGCATAACGACACTGCCAAACTTCCGGGTCGTTCATCTGCATTGCACGCCCATGAAAAAATAACTGTTGGAAACACCCTGTCCCCCTGTCCAGTTGACTGAAACCATTGGAAAACAAGGACAAATGGCAATTCTCTCCCATAAAACCACTGTCCGTTGCCAATGTCCACCGTGTCAAATTTGGTTCCTCATGTTCCGAAGTGCAGGAATTTGATTCTGGTTCAAAACAGCGTCCACCGTCGTCCGGCTTCCCAGTGCATGATGCTACACTGAAAGAGAGCAGACGCATGGCGCAGACAACACTGTACCATCAGCACCCGTCACGTAGCCAGTTGACAATACTCGGCTTGGAAATTCGCCGGACTCGGCTTGTTGCGTCATTGAACGAGAGTCTTTCAAAAAGAGTCTTACGGGCAGTGGCTTATGCGATCAATCCCGTCTCACTTTGAATAACCGCGACGGTCGGTATCCGTCTCCCTCGGTAAAATAGTCAGTCTCGACGACTTTGTTCTCAAGTTTACGTCGGAAGTTTGCTTTGAGCAACTCGCAATCCAAAATCGTTTCGTAAACCTGCTGGAGTTGCGTCAGCGTAAAATACTCTGGCATCAAATTGAACGCCAAATCGGTGTACTCAATTTTGTTGCGAAGGCGATCCACAGCATAACTGATCATTCGGGCATGGTCGAACGCCAACTCGCCCGGTACGATGATTTGCTCATCCTCGGTTTGCCGACTCCCATGTTTCGTAACAGTTTTTTCGAGTTGTGTTTCCGTCGTCATGTCGTCAGACGAAAGGTGGAGCGAATATTTCTGTTTCAGGATCGAACCGTTTCGTGTCACTTTGCGTTTTTCCTGCTTGAGTTTTTTCGATACCCGGAACCATCGGGCATCAACCGCATCGTCTCCGGCAGAAAGTTTGACCTTGCTTGCGTCAATCAGTGCCATATAGGAACAACTGATAACCCAAGTACGCGGATCACGTCCTGGATCGCCCCAGGTGTAAAGTTGCTCCATATAGACATTGTCCACACCGGTTTCTTCTGCCAGTTCACGGATTGCCGCCTGTTCGAGGCTTTCGGTCGGTCTCACGAATCCTCCCGGCAATGCCCAACGGTCTTTGAAAGGATGTCCGCCCCGTTTGACGAGCAAGGCGCACAAATCCTTCTCCGGCAACTTCCGATAGTTCACTTGCGGTCGGTCTAAAATGGTGAAAATCACCATATCGACCGTGACCGAAGGACGCTCGTATTTGCTTGCATCGTAAGATTTTAGGAATTCCGCTTCCGTTTGTTCACGCGGGGACATGGGAATGATAAGTTTTTGACCAGGACCTGCATAATGATAATATCATGTCGGGAATTAGTCAAGAGAGCCGGGGTGATGTTCTTACCCACCCCTTGACGGTTTTGCAAATTGATAGTATCATATTAGTAATTATCAAAGAGAGAATATCATTTTGTTCTAACCGGAGACCATTGACATGAAAACCAACATTTTGCTACTCACAGATTCGTACAAGGTATCACACTTCAAGCAGTATCCAAACGGAACCCAGACGATTTACTCGTACTTGGAGTCCCGCGGCGGACGATGGCAGGATACCGTCTTTTTCGGCTTGCAGTACCTCTTGAAGAGGTACTTGGTCGGCGAATGCGTTACGCAAGCGGACATCGACTATGCCGAACAGCGGTTCGAGCGGCATTTCGGCAACAATACGTTCAATCGTGCCGGTTGGATGCACATCCTAGAAAAACACAGCGGCAAATTGCCCGTGTCGATTTGGGCGGTTCCCGAAGGCACGCCAGTCCCGACGGGTCATCCGATGATTGTGATCCAAAACACCGATCCGGCTTGCTATTGGCTCACGAACTACCTTGAAACACTGCTTGTTCAGACTTGGTATCCCAGTGCAGTCGCCACGCAAAGTCGGGAGATGAAGTATTTGATTCAAAAATATCTCGAACGCACCGGTACGCCGGAGTCGATTGACTTCAAACTCCACGATTTCGGGTTCCGTGGCGTAACCTGCCCTGAACAAGCCGGTCTTGGCGGGATGGCACATCTTGTCAATTTCAAAGGCACCGACACACTCGCTGCATTGGAATGTGCCAAAGAATACTACGGCGAAGACATGGCGGGATTCAGCATTCCGGCATCGGAGCATAGCACGATCACGGCGTGGGGGCAGGATAATGAGCATCTTGCCTTCAAGAACATGCTCGAACAGCATCCCACCGGTATCGTTGCTTGCGTGAGCGACAGTTACAACATCTTCGAGGCATGTGCCGAAAAGTGGGGAGCGTATCCATTGCGGGACATGATCTTTGAAAGAGAGGGTACGCTCGTCATCCGCCCGGACTCCGGCGATGCCGTTCAAGTGCTGGTGTCGGGCAACCAAAATGTTTTGGACATTCTCTGGAACCGCTTCGGCGGAACTGTGAATGCCAAAGGATACAAGGTTCTCGATTCCCATGTCCGAATCATTCAGGGGGACGGCGTGAACATTGAAGCCATCGATTCGATTCTGTACGCAATGCAATCGAAGGGTTACTCTGCCGACAACATTGCGTTCGGCTCCGGCGGTGCATTGCTGCAACAGTTGAACCGGGATACGCAGAAAATGGCGTTCAAATGCTCTGCCGTCCAGATTGACGGCGAGTGGCACGACGTTTGGAAAGACCCTATTACGGATCACGGGAAGCAGTCCAAGCGGGGACGAGTTCAAACTTTCCGGTCGAAAGAAGGCGGATTCCTCACTCTTACGGAAAACGATACTCCGGCACCGACTGGCTGGCTTCTCGGTATGACTGAAGTTTTCCGTGACGGCAAAATCCTGAAAGAATACACGTTCGAGGAGGTGAGAAACAATGCAAAATGAAACGACAGTCGGCGTAATCATCGGAAGGTTTCAAGTCGAGGCGTTGCACGGCAGACATCGTGAACTGTTCGACCACGTTTTGGATCAGAATCACAACCTCAACGTTGTGATTCTCGGCAAGACTCCGTTGGGTGTTCCGACGAAACGGAATCCGTTGGACGTGGACGCGAGAATGCGGATGATCAACGAAACCTATCCCGGCAAATTTGCGATTGCTTGGGTAGAAGATACACCCGGCGATGATGGGGAATGGTCGGAAAAACTGGACAAGATCGTTGATGATTTGGCGAACGGCAGGGACGCTGTGCTGTACGGCAGCCGTGACAGTTTTGTAGCCCATTATCTCGGCAAGCATCCCACAAGCGTTTATAACCAAAAGGTTTACTGCTCGGCAACGGATGTACGGAAAGCCTGCGGCAAAAACGTTCACGGCTCCGAAGAGTGGCGAGCGGGGGTGATTTGGGCAACACAGAATCAGTTTGACAAAGTGTACCCGACAGTTGACGTTGCCATTTTCGAGGTGGCAGGCGATATTATTTGGCTCGGCAAGAAAAAATGGGACGACGGCTATCGGTTCATCGGCGGCTTTGCCGATCCAACTGATGGTTCGTTCGAGGATGCCGCACGTCGTGAGGCTCTGGAAGAGACGGGATTGGTCGTAGATCAGGTCGAATATGTCGGTTCGCGGCGTATGGACGACTATCGTTACTCCGGCGAGGTTGACAAAATCATCACCGTGTTCTACAAGGCGTATGTGTCGTCTGGCACTCCAAAAGCGAGCGATGATATTGCTGAATTGCATCGGTTCAACTTCAACGATTTGACGGAAAGTGATATTGCGACGGTGCATCGTTCGTTATTCTGCATGCTCAAGAGTTGTGTCTAAAATGTCATCGACACGGATTGTACACTTCGGCAACGATTCGATGAACTGGCGACCATACGATTTCGTTTGGATGCGAGTGTCGAGAACGACGACAAGACCCGTGTCGGTTTTTTTGCGAATCAATCGACCAAATCCCTGCTTGAACTTGAGAATCGCATGCGGAAGTTGGAACTCCCGAAACGGTACACCGCCACGCATCTTAATCGCTTCGACCTTCGCTTCGACAACCGGCTGATTCGGAACGAGAAACGGAAGTTTCGTAATAATAACGTTACGTAAAGCATTGCCCGGCACATCGACACCCTGCCAGAAACTGTCTGTACCAAACAACACGGCGTTCGGCGATTCCTTGAATCGGCGGATCATTTCGCCGCGAGGCATTCCGCTGCCGTGAACGAAGAGCGGCAAATTCTGTTCCGCAAACCACGTTGTCAAATCGGCGGCTAATCGTTTCAATAATTGATAACTCGTAAACAGCACGAAAGCACCCCCGTTCGTTTCCGTGAGATATTTTTTCAACATCGCTATGTAATGCGGTCGTAACACTTCGTCGCGTTCCGTCGGAGCGGGACCGCCCTTGACGATCACCAACGTTGCCTGTTTCGTAAAGTCGAACGGACTCCCCAGTTGCAGTGAATCCAAAGCCGTCAAGCCAATGCGCCCTTTGAAAAACACAAACGGATCGCTGCCATTTTGCGGCGTTGCATGACCAGTTGCTAGGGTTGCACTGGTCATCACGACGCTCGGGATCTTTCCGAAAAGATGTTCGCGCAGAATCGGTCCAACATCCAGGGGCGTGGCATTGATCGTTATTCGGGAAATCCCGCGTGCTGAATGGGTTTGTTCGATCCAATAAACCGATTCGTCCTCCATACTCTGCTGTAGCCACGACTGAACGCCTTCTGCAAGGACAGCAATCCGATCCCGTGCCGAGCGGAGTTCTTGCCGCTCATCGGGATTCTTGATCTTTTCGATCACCTCCCGCAACTTGCCAATCAGATTGCGAATAGAATGCGTCAAGCCGTTATGCACGATGCCACTTTCCCGAACGCGACCGTTGTTGCCGGGACGTTGTTGCAACCAATTGCCGAGGTCAAGAAAAAATGCTTCGCTCCGATAATGCGCTTCTTCGACGGCGATTTTTGTGGCATCTGTCAATTCCTTATTGACATCCTCGCGTCCGCTGAGCAGTCCCCTATTCGTTCGGTCGTTGTACAGCCGATTGAGATTGTACTCAATCTGTCCTTTGGTAACGGACAGCCCCAGGTGATCCGCCGCAACCTGTTCCATCGTATGTGCTTCGTCGAAGACGAGCAGGTTGTACGTCGGCAAGATGCTCCCGCCCTGTATCCGAATCGCCAAATCGCTGAAGAGGATCGCATGGTTGGCGACGATGATCTGTGCGTTAGCGATTCGCCGCCGT
>Ga0123353_10002257_pt1 | contig 23874 bp, 21 predicted proteins | sample TergutLab28metaG_3_FD_92763 | JGI IMG/M metagenome (GOLD analysis project Ga0123353, IMG submission 92763) | Labiotermes labralis P3 segment gut microbial communities from Petit-Saut dam, French Guiana - Lab288 P3 | ecosystem: Host-associated > Arthropoda: Insects > Digestive system > Gut ... | reverse complement strand
CGTTTATGTTTTCTGCTGATTTTGCCCAAATCAAGTTGGGAAACTAAATAAAGCGCGAATTTATCGAGAATATTCAGGTTGAGCGGCGCGTTGTCTTTCTTGGCAATATCAGAATCTTCGCGAAAAATCACATCAAGCCCCCAATGCAGTTTGTTCTCGATAGCCCAATGCTGGCGTACAGCATAGGCAAATTCTTCATTATCAGTCAGGCTTGTTATGTAATATCTTGTAGCGCAAGTGGATTTTCCGTTTCTGAAAACGCATGATTTTACCATGCCTACGCTTTTAAGTCCCACCCAATCTTCTCTCTGTTCGAGCCAACTTATGTCAGTTTCAAGATAATAATTGCGTATTTCCATGCGTCCATGACCATATTCCGCCGTACTCTCAGCTTCAAACACATGTACTCCCTGCGTGAAATGCTCTTCTACTGCTTTGTGTAAGTTTTTTTGGTTCTTTTTCAGCCCTATCACATAATCTGCGCCCACTTTTTTTGAACTCAGTTTCTTGACTATCTCCAACTGACACCCGATGCTGTCGATTGTAACTATGTGGCCGCTCACGTCTATCATGTCCAATAATTTCGGGATTTCCTTGATTTCTCCGCGCTTGCTCTCACTTTTGATTTCTCCCAACGTGATTTGATACTCGCCTACAAACGCGCTGATTACATGAATTCCCGCATCTTTCTTTGCCTTACCGTCTATATTTATTACTTCTCTTACTGAACGTGTATATCCGATACTCTCATCTAAACAACTCCGAAATTCCCTAGGGTTCAACCGCTCGAATAACCTTCTGAACGTATCTTCGCTTGGTATCCCGTGCTTTAACTCTAATCCCAGTTCGCTTTTTAGCCACTTCTCCCTTTCTTTTCCGAACTCTTCCATGTCGTCGTAATCTTCTACCTTGCAGATTACGCTTAATAATGCGATTATCAGCATTTCCCATAATTTGTGTCGGATATTTCCATATTCTGTCCGCCGAGGGTCTTTTATTTTTAACTCTATTTTTCGTTTGATTGTTTCTGTTTTTATTATTTTGCTAGAGCAAATAACGGCAAAAATAGCAGAGCAGCCAGATATAACGTTGGAAGAATTAGTAGAACATTTTAATTTGAATATATCAATATCAGCCCTATCGCGCAAGTTGACAAAATTAGAATTGACGTTCAAAAAAAGACGCTGTTTTCAAAAGAGCAGCTCCGCCCGGACGTCCAATGGCTTCGTGGCGAGTGGATGGGATATATTCAATATATAGACGTGAACAGATTGGTCTATCTTGATGAAATGTCTGTCAATATCGGCATGACGCGGCTTTACGGTCGTTCGCCGAAGGGCGAGAGAATTGTCGAATATGTTCCTGATGTAAGATACAAAAGAGTGTCTGTTATCTCAACTATCAGGGTTTCAGGCGAAACGAACCCCTTTGCCTATTCAGGCTCTCTGAACGGCAGCTTGTTCATGCAGTATATCTGGGAGTGCGTCGTGCCTACCTTGAACCCTTACGATATTTTGGTCATGGATTGCCTGTCTTCTCATAAAATGAAAATCATCTCTGATACGGTTGAATCTGTCGGCGTGAATGTCCTGTATTTGCCGCCGTACTCTCCAGACTTAAATCCCATTGAAACTGTTTTTTCGCAAGTTAAATCAGACTTGAAAAAACTCAAAGCACGTTCTGTTGTTGACCTTTGTGACGCTATTACGTTTGCGTTCAATTCTATCACTTCCGAACAGGCTCAAAACCATTTTAGAAACTGCTTTTGTTCCCTATTATAAGTCAATCCGCTATATAATCATATCCGAATAAATGTTTATTTCAAACCTGCGCCGAAAAATTTTTTGTAAATTTTTATTCTATTAATTCCCTTATCTATTGACAAATAAATATTATTTTGTTATGATTATATAAACGACAGATGTAACATAGTAACATATCGGCATAATGGAAGCGGAAGCGGCAGAAGTTTTTGGGCAAAGAAGTGGTTCGGATTTGAATTCAAATAGCCGCATCCCAGATTTTGAAAACATGGTATTGATACTTAAAAAAACAGCCAAAACGCCCGACTTTATTTGAATTTATATTAAACGCCGCGTTTATGAATGAATATGGCGGAACAAAATATAACGGCAGCAAGTTCAAAAATCATATAAAGCCAAAAGCTTTCGCTTTCACGCATTTGGGATATGATTACTGCGTGACAAAAGCGTCTGAGTATAAATTTGTCACATGCGAACGGAAAAGCGGCAAGCAGACAATTTCGCTCAACGGAATCGGCCTGATATATTACCGTGCGAGTTTTGACAAATATCCTTGGAAAAATCCACGCGATTATTCTGCGGAACCGTTTGAAAAAGCAGTTAAAATTTTGGATAATGGCATGAATTTTATTGTTTGCAGCTCCGACGGCGTTTTGGAAAACGTCATAAATATCGTAGGTTACGAAAACTTATGCGTCATGCTTTGCAAAAATGAACGGCTGGCGACGGATATCTTTGTACGATTGAGGGTTCAACACGCAAACGTTGATTTCGCTGGAAATGATGCGCAAATACGTGTTTCCGTGGCATAAGTGCATGTAAACACGCGTATCGACATCGATTTTCTTGCGCGTGCATCCCCTAAAAAAATACGTGCCCGATGCCTGAACATGCTGATAAATGTGCCGTTTACGGCGGTTATGCGCTGGGGTCGGGTAACAGTATCCCCGGGGTTATCCCCAAAGAAAATTATCTGGCAATGATTGAAACGCTAACAGGCCAATCATAGTAATTACGGAGGATAACTATTATGTCAAAAAATTTTTCCCACAGATACGCTTTCGGCGCATGGATTAACGATACGCGTAATTCGGCCTTACCAACAGAACAATGGCCGAGCAAAATACTTGACGATGAAACCGAGGACGGCATAAGGTTATGCCTTGATTTGCAAAAAATAGTGGGATTCAACGGATATTTCGTGTTTGGCCTTTTCGCCACGTACGCATGGAACCCGGACATCCCGCAAACGGTGGACAGCGAGCGTATGACGCGAGTGAAACGCATTATTGACTACGCGCATGAAACAGGCATTAAAATAAATCTCGGACTCGGGGTTTACAGCTGGGGCTTCGACGCGATAATCGCGAACGATCCGGCCGTTCAAGGAACCAACCCACACGCTATGTGCCTTTCAAGCGACGCGTCGTGGCAGTGGATGAAAAAAATACTGGATTATATTTTGGACAACTATGAATTCGACGGATTTCATCTGGAAGCGTCCGATCAGGGACGGTGCCATTGCCCGAAGTGCGCTCATTACAGCGATTTCGCTTATTACAGCCGCGCGAATACTTTATGCGCAGATTATATACGCTCGAAAAAAGCCGACGCAATCCTGCTGGTTAACGCTTGCGGCTATAAAGAATGGGGAACTTATTTGGACGATGAAGCGGATTATCAAGAAATCATCAAAATGAGCGGCCATATAGACTGTTTTATCGACAACGGAAATTTATTCGGCGGCTATATACACGGCGAATACAGGAAAAGAATAGTCAAAGATATCCGTTGCGCTTTCGGGACTTCGGGAGGATCATGGTTTTATATGCCCCAGCGCTGGGATAAATTGCGCTGGTTTTTGCCTTATGTAAAACGCACGTGTAATTATCTTAAAGATTTATACATACAGGGAGGCCGCGCCGTTGAATTTTACATGGGCGCGACAATCAATCCCGGCTGCGAAATGAATATTTACTGCGGCGGCAGGATATTGAGCGACCCGGGATTAAGCGTTGACGACCTGATGTTTGAAGCTGCGGGAGAATTGTACGGGCCGGATTCGCCCGCCGTGCAGCAGGCGGTCGCGGATTTGTTTTCAAAAGCTGAGGAAGCTTATTACGACAGCTGGAACAAAGAATTTGAGGCGAAAAAGTTTGTCGGCGAGATCAGCATTGAGCCTCTTTTCGGAACTGAGCCCGGCATTCCCCATTATTTGGATGTGGAAAGGCGCCTCCCGTGGAAATGGGTGTATATGACGCCGGAAGGCCGCCTTGCATATAAATCAAGGCTGAACGCCATTCTTGAAACAATCCCGGAATTGATTACCCGCGTCCGGGAAAAAGAAAAGATGGCAAGAATTATTACCTGCGTCAAAAACGTCATAACCGACATTGACAGCTTTGGCGATTAATTTAAATAAATAAACAAGCGAAAGGAACGCGATTATTATGAACAGACCATTGGTTGGGATAAATTATTTTGCGGGATGGTGGCGCGAAACGCCTAACAAATGGCAGGACTGCCGCGACGGAAATCAGATTGCCAAAGACTGGCGAGGAAAATATCCCGAACGCGTCCCCATGTTCGGGTGTTTTATCGACCAGCCGACGGTTGACGCGGATATAATAAACGCTTCGGCGTACGGCGGCGATTATTTTCAAATTCTCTGGTATCCGGCTGTCTGCGGGATAAAGTCAAACGAACCGCACGCCGAACGCCTGAACGACGGGCTGCGCTTTTTTATGAATTCTAAAGAAAACGGCAGAATGAAATTTACGGTTGAATTCTGCAACCACCCGCCTTTTTCTCTGGATTCGCAAGAATTGTGGGACGAGGCTACAGAGATATGGTGCGAAGCGTTCTCGCATCCGTCTTATCTGAAACCGAACGGCAAAGCGCTGTTCAAGATACACGGGCACGATTATTTTATACGGCAATGCGGTGGACTGACTGAAGCGGGCAGGAAACTTGAAGAACTTAGGACAAGGGTAAAAAATAGGACCGGCCTGGAAATGATTATAACCACGGGAGTTACTTCGGGTGATATCCCCGAACGGATGAAAAACGAAACGGACGGCATAGATTTCTTTTCTACATATATGGACGTCCCGGAAGACGACCCATCCGTCGGCGATTACCCATATGAGCGGTTGTTTGGTTTCACAGCAAAGATGGCGGAGAGTTTCGGAAAAGCCGGCGTCCCCTATCAACCGTATTTCGCCGCCGGTTGGAACCCGAAACCGACATACGACCCGCGTCCCTGTTATATGCTGCCAACGAAAGGTCAAATTACCGAATCCATTAATAAACTTATGGAAATCATTGATAAATACGAATGCCTCGGCATATCCGAAAAGGGAAAAAACAGAATAAAGAGCTTTACGGTTTATTCGTGGAACGAATTCGGCGAGGGAGGGTTTCTTGCGCCGACCATAACCGACGGGTTCGGCAAACTCGAAGGACTGTGCGACGCTGTCCTTTTTTAGACTTCCGAATAAACAAAATTAATATAAATCAAATAATTTTTCAAAATAATTTTAAGGAGAAGCATTTATGAAACGAATAATATATATTATTGTTATTTTTTCTCTGACGCTGTTTACTACTGTGATTTTTTCGTGCGGCGAACAAAGCGGCGAATCAAATATCGAACAATCCGCCAGCGAACGAGAAATTCAAAATATTCAGGAAACAACAGCAGAGGAACGGATCACCGACGATTTGCCAAACACAGACTTCGGCGGGCGGGTGTTCAAGTTCCTCTCCAACGATAACGGAAGCTGGGAGGAGTGGGACAGGCTTACCGTGGAAACCGAGACAGGCGAAGCAATCAATGACGCCATGATCCAACGCAACCGTGCGGTCGAGGAACGGTTCAACGTTAAAATCGAAGAAAACCGGGTGGTTCGCGACACTATACCCGCCGAATTGCAAAAATCCGTGAGAGCGGGCGACAGGAATTACAACGCAGCTTACGTATTTGGAATATATTGTCCGGGACTGGCGGCGGACGGGTATCTGTACGATTTGTATAAACTGCCGAATATCGATTTTTCAAAAGCCTACTGGGATCAGAACGCGAAGACTCAGCTTACAATGGGCAACAAATTGTACATGATGACAGGCGATGCGAATATATTCTATTACGTGAATATATTTACGGTGCTGTTCAACAAAAAGCTTCTTGCTGATTACAATATCCCGGATCCGTATAAAATCGTGAAAGACGGCAAATGGACGATAGATAAAATGCTGGAGCTCGGCAAGGACTGCCCAGCAGACCTCAACGGTGACGGCGTGGTTGACTTCGAAGACCGGTTCGGTCTTGCGACGCAGAGTAACGCTATAGGCGGTCTAATTTTCGCCGCCGGAGAGTGGTTGGTTACAAAAAATTCCAACGATCTGCCGGAGTTTCAGGGTACCAACGCACGCACTATGAGCGTTTTGCAGAAGATATACGAGCTCACCAGCAACACTCAGTTCACATACAATATTACAAAACCGGGGAACAAGGGCGACACGCGGACTATTTTCGCGGATGACAGGGCGCTGTTTACCATGAACGGGTTTGCGGAAGTCAAACTTCTCAGAGAAGAAGAAGTTAACTTCGGGTTACTCCCCGTGCCTAAATACGAGGATGCGCAGAAAGATTATTACCACTGGGTGGCTTGGTCGCACAGCGCGCTGGTCGTTCCGTCTGATATAGACGCCGCCAACGATGGCGGGTTTATCGGCACTATACTCGAAGCGATGCACTCGGAATCGCGCTACAGATTGAGAACAGCATTTTTCGATATAACATTAAACGGCAAATTTTTCCGCGACGAGGAATCCACCGATATGTTGGAGATAATCCTTAACAGCTGTTTTTATCCCATGATAGGTTTAAGGGATTTCGGGAATTTGCTTGGCGCCCTGCAGGAAAAATTAGTAGCGGGCAGCAACGATTTCACCTCCATAATCGAGGCGAGAGAAATGGCGGCACAGAAGGACATAGAGAAGTTTATCGAGCAGCTCGAAAAGTTGGATTAACGAAAAAAAATAAAAAATATACTGGAAACGGGGTTTGAAAATGGAAAACTATATAACAAAAATGAAGGACTTTTACAGTTTCAAGCCGGACGCACGGATCGTACAGGAAGAATTCGGATTTTATTCTATTGACAAATGGAGGCGCGACGGGTTTCTCGACTATAACACAGACATAAACGAACTGTTCGGATACGACCCTAACGCCAAATTGATGCTGTGGCGGACAGGGGGGATCACAGCTCCTTTTCTGCCGGGCTTTGAAGAAAAGGTGCTTGAAGACAGGGGCGACCATGAATTAGTCAGCGATTATGCCGGGCGCAAAGTGCTCTATTTTAAAGGCAGGCGGGACGGCTTCATGCCGGAATACGTCGATCACCCCGTTAAGGATATGGAGACATGGCAGAAGCTGAAATGGAGGCTGAACCCCGAAACCCCAGGTCGCTTCGATTCCATGGATGAGGCGATGGCGCCGTATGTTCAGGGAACGAAAGACGGATTTATCATCTGCCAGCACGTGATTGGCGGATATATGTATCTCCGTTCCCTGATAGGACCGTTGGAACTTCTTTATAAATTTCATGACGAACCGGAGCTTATCCACGATATTATGCAAACATGGTTCGCTATGGCGGATAAAGTGACTGCAGAGCACCAGAAATACGTGACTCTCGACGAAATATACACGGGCGAAGATATATGTTATAAACAGGGTTTGCTAATTTCACCGGATATGGTCAGGGAATTTTTATTTCCTTATTATCAGCAGCTGCTCGCTAATATAAAAAGGAGACAACTTGATAAAAACAGGAAGTTTTTTTTGCAAGTCGATACAGACGGCAACTGCTTCGACGCCATTGATTTATATAAAGGCGTCGGTATGAATTACATGTCGCCGTTTGAAGTGGCGGCAGGGTGCGACGTTGTGGAAATCAGGAAAAAATATCCCGATTTATTAATGCGCGGGGGAATCGACAAAAGGATTTTGGCAGAGAGCAAAGACGCGATCGACCGTGAAATTGAAAGGATCATGCCTTTTATGGTGAAACACGGCGGATATATTCCGACCTGCGACCACGGCGTACCCGAAGAAGTGCCGTTTGAGAATTATATGCACTACAGGAAAAGAATGCTTGAATTTTAATAAATATAATATAAATTTAGAGTTAAAGGGGATTAAAATTATGAAAAAAGGGTATCAATACCGCTGCGCGTTCGGCGCATGGCTCAACGATACGCGCCTGACGGCGTTGCCGAACGAGATATGGCCTTACGCCGGACTTGACGGAGAAACGGAACAGGGATTGCTCGCGTGTATGGATTTACAGCAAAAGGCCGGATTTAACCTGTTCTGCACATTCGGATTATTCGCTACATATTCATGGAAACTGGACGTCGCGCAAACCGTCGATAAAGAGCGTATGGACAAAGTCAACAAAATAATCGGAGAGGGGAAAAAACGCGGCATAGGGATCATGCTCGGCGTGGGCGTGTATAGTTGGGGTTTTGACGAGATTATTGCGAGCGACCCGACGATTCAGGGAACCAACCCGCATGCAATGTGCTTGTCGAGTGAAAATTCCCATAAATGGATGCAGAAAGTTTTAGATTTCGTCCTTGACAATTTCAAATTCGCGGGGTATCATCTGGAATCGTCCGATCAGGGCAGGTGCAATTGCGAAAATTGCAAAAAATACAGCGACCCTGAATATTATTCGATCGCGAATAAAAAATGCGCGGAATATATCAGGCAAAAACAGCCGGAAGCGGTTATAATGGTCAATATGTGCGGATATATACCGTGGGGTGACCGTATAACAAAAGACAGCGACTGCGACGCGCTGATCGACTTGGGTGAGCATATCGATTATCTGGTCGATCCCGGACATGGCTGCGGACGTTTTTTTGAGGGCGACATGAAACTGCGCCTTCAGACAAACATGAAAGCAAAACTGGGTTCGTCGGGCGGTTTCTGGGTTTACACACCTCAAAAATTTGAAAAAACGCGCTGGTTTATCATATATGCCAGAAGAAACGCCGATTTTTTAAAAAGAATGTACGCCGAAGGGGAAAGCGCCGTTGAGTTCTATATGGGACCCGTCAACAATCCGGGCGTCGAGTTTAATATCATGTGCGGCGGTAAAATATTGTCGGACATTGCCCGTCCTATCGAGGGAATCATGTACGAAGCCGTCGGCGAGCTTTACCGTCCGCTGAACGAAGAAGCGCATAAAAAGCTGGTAGAAATATTTGTCCGCGCGGAGGACGCGTATTTTGACAACCAGCATCCCACTCTCTTAGGTGCGAAAGATATCCGCGGCGAGCTGCATCTGGACCTTAACCTGTGGAAGACATATCCAGGCAAACCAGTATATCTCGACGACAGCAGGATGAACAGCGAGGGAAGGGCAAAATACCGCGAAACTTTACTCGGAATTTTAAACGACGTGCGTCCGTTGGAATCTCAGGTCGGGGAATCGGAAAAATTAAAACGCATCGTTTTGTGCATCGAGTCCGTTATTAAAGATTTGGACGAAATTCCGAAAGAGGGCGTAGTTCTCTTCAGGGATTAGAAATATTCAAAAAATTATAGAAATTGAATGGGAGTTTTTACATGACAAAATACGCGGCGCTTTCCCGAACGGAAGTCACGGCGGCTGTCGAAAGAACCGGCTTGCGTTCACGTGTTCCTGTCAATTATCATTTTTGGTTGCATCCGGAAACATTCGGCGAAGAATCTGAAACTCAAGTCAGGGATATTTTGGAGAATTATCCGGATGACGTTCAAATGGTCGAATTTGCCATGCCGGACGAATATTCTGCATCCGGGGAATACGCGGAATATAAATGGATATATAAAACGCCGCCCGTTTCGTCTTTTACGCTTGGACTGGATAATACTGTTTTGATTAGCGATTCGGAAATGAGCGAATCGGCGGGAGAATTTATAAGACGCTTTCCAAGCCCCGAATATAAGAACCTGACAAAATATAACCTGCCGGACGACGGGCGTTACCGTTTGGGAAAATGGTGGCGGACTTTGTTCGAGCGGCACTGGACTTTCCGTGGTATGGAAGGCGCGCTTACGGATTATTATGACAATCCCGCGCAGGTTCATATGCTTTTTGAAGCCCTTACGTCGTTTTATATGAGGCTTATGGAACGCGGCAAAACTGAGATGTCGCTGGACGGCATTATGATGGGCGACGATTTGGGTACGCAGACAGGTCCGTTTTTTTCGGAAAGAATATTCACGGAATTTTTCAAGCCGTACTATAAGCTCATGATTGACAAAGCCCACAGTCTGGGACTTCACTGCTGGATCCATTCGTGCGGCTGCATAAAGCCTTTTATCCGGCATTTAATAGACATCGGGCTGGACGTTTTACACCCTATCCAGAAGTACACGATGGACGAGCGCGAAATCGCCAAAGAATACGGCAAGGATATAACATTCTGGAGCGGGTTCGACGTTCAACGCATCATACCGTTCGGCTCCCCTGAAGATGTGCGCGGCGAAATAAAAGCGATGTTTGAATGTTACTGGCGGCCGGAAGGCGGTTTTATACTCTCAGCGGGTAACGGAATAAACGGTGACTGCCCCCTTGACAGTTTGCGGGCGCTGTTTATGCAGAGCTTTGAAACTGCTATGGAATATGCGGCAAAATAATGTTAAAAAAATCAATTCTCACAAAAATAAATTTATTATAGGGGATTTTTGTGTTTGGCAAAAAAATTCTCCAACGTTTGGACCCGCAGTAAACATAATAGTCATCGGTGAAAACACTCCTGTGTTTTTACCCTGTCAAAACTAATATTGAATATTTAATGTATGTTTATGCTTTGGGTATTTTTGGTCGCGGGCCCAAATGCTGTATTTTTTAATGGACGAAAACAACAAAATCAGATATAATTTAAACCTCTTGACAATTAAATATTATTTTATTATAATTTATAGAAACAATAAACGTAACACAATAACGCAAAAAGGGGAACAGTTCAAAATGACGGGAGTCGAATTGAAATTAAAAGCTCTTTCAAATACGTTTACCGATTCGGAAAAACGGATAGCGGAATTTTTTGAGGCGAATATTGCCGAAATCCCTTATATGTCGGTGTATGAAGCCGCGCAAAAAAATAATGTCAGTGTTCCTACAATTACGCGCCTGACAAAAAAAATCGGATACGAGCGTTACAGGGATTTTAAAATCGATCTGGTAAAAGATAGTTCCAAAATAATAAACGAAGTTTTTGATACTGTTTCCGCTTCGGCGGAGGGCACCGACGACGATATCATAAATAAAGTTTTTCTTAACAGTATAAACAGCCTTGAAGGCACAAAGCAGTTATTGGATTATAAAAACCTGATTGAATTGGCGGACGCGATATTAAACGCAGGCAAAGTCGTATTTTTCGGTATAGGAAGCTCCGGTTATGTCGCTTCTGATGCAGCTTTGCGGTTAGCGCACCTTGATATTCAGGCGGAAGCGTATACAGAACCCATTCAAATGCTTCTGCATTCGTCGAGGTTGGACGAAAACTGCGTCGCGGTGGGGATATCGCACTCGGGATGTACCCAGTTTACGGTCAAGGCGTTGCATATCGCCAAAGGAAACGGCGCCGTGACCGCTTCAATTTCAAATTATCTGAATACGCCTCTGACTGCGGAAAGCGACTATCAGTTGTGTACGTCATTTACAGAAAATAAAGTCAGAACCGTTGCGCTCTCTTCCAGTATTGCGCAGCATTGTATAATCGATTCGCTATATTTGCTGCTGGCGAAATATATGCTGATAAATCAAAAATTATGGGAAATGAATGATATCGAAGAAATCATCGAACAGTCCGTAAGAATAAAATAAAAAGCATTGCTTTAAAGTCGGGAGGCGTAACAATTAATATATTAAAAGGCAGATTTATCGACCTGAGCCATATATTATACCCCGGTAAAGAAGAGTATCACCTGCGGCTGAAAACAATTAATACCGCCGAACGCTATCCTCAGTACAAAGTGGACGAAGGGTTTTGGTACATATTGCAAGATATCGAAATGTCGTCGCATTGCGGCACACACATTGAGTTTCCGTATCACCACAATAAAAACGGAAGCGACGCGGCGGGTTTTCCTTTCGGGAGATTGATTTCAGATTGCGTATTGTTGGATTACTCGCATAAAAAACCAAACGAAGCCGTTACGCTGGATGAATTGCTGACGGTGCAAGAAAAAATAAAAGAAAATGACAGCCTAATGTTTTATTTTGGATGCGATGTCTTTTATCGTACCGAAAAATCGCATGAAAGGCCGTATATAGAACATGACGCGATAAAATGGCTGGCCGATGTGAAAAAAATAAATCTGATTGGTTCGGACGCGTCGGGCATTGAAATAAAAGGCGTTCCCAACCAGCCCAACCATCAGTATCTGATGGAACGCGGTATTCCGATTATAGAGTTTGCCGCAAATCTTTCTAAAATAAAAAAAGAACGTTTTGTATTGTTTGTTTTGCCCATTCCCGCCGCAGGGCTGGATTCGTCTCCGGTGCGGCTCGTTGCCTATGAAAACGAGATATAATAAATATAATTTAAATTTACAGGGAGTTTTTATGCAGGTTTGTTTTGATTATGATAAGGCTCTTGGAATATATGAAAAAATGCTCTTAATACGTAGGTTTGAAGAGGCTCTTTTCCGGTTGTTTTCGGAGCGGCCGATGCCCGGAAGCATGCACCAGTATAACGGTCAGGAAGCGGTTGCGGTCGGCGTATGCGAAAATTTGAATCTCGACGATTACATCACCAGCACGCACAGGGGTCACGGCCACTGCCTCGCGAAAGGCGCGGACTTGAATTGCGTGATGGCCGAGATGTTTGCCAAAAGCACGGGGTGCAACAAAGGAATGGGCGGCTCTATGCATATCGCCGATTTCAGCGTCGGTATGCTGGGAGCAAACGGCATAGTCGGAGCGGGAATCCCGCAAGCGGCCGGAACAGCGTGGAGCTGCCAGTACAGAGGCACGACACAGGTCACGGTTTCTTTTTTCGGCGACGGCGCTTCAAACGAAGGGGCTTTTCATGAAGGCTTGAATCTCGCTTCCGCATGGAAACTCCCGGTGGTTTTCGTGTGCGAAAATAATTTATACGGGTTTTCGACCCACTATAAACGCGTTATGAACATAGACGACATTGCCGAAAGAGCGAAAGCCTACGGAATGCCGGGAATTGTCGCGGACGGAATGGACGTATGCGACGTATATGAAAAAGCCCGGGAAGCTGTGGAAATGGCGAGAGAAGGTGGCGGACCTACACTGTTGGAGTGCAAGACGTACAGGTTCAAGGGACACTCGCGCTTTGAAATGCCCAACTACCGGACAAAAGAAGAAGTTAACGAGTGGATGCGGAAAGATCCGATCGTATTATTCGAAAATTATTTGCGCGGCAAATTTGAGATCGGGCCGGAAACAATACGCGACATACAGGCAAAAACCGACGAAAGAATAAATGAAGCGGTGCGTTTTGCGGAGCAAAGCCCAGACCCTATACCGGATGATTATAAAAAATATATTTACGCGTAAAATTATCGCGGTGAATATTTGAAAAGAGGGAAATATGCCGTTATTTAAAATTGTTCAGGCTTTGCGCCAAGCTATAATCGAAGAAATGGACCGTGATGAAAATGTCGTGCTGCTCGGCGAGGATATAGCCGTTTTCAACGGCTCGTACCGGGTGACCGAAGGTCTTTTGGAGCGGTACGGAGAAAAAAGGGTGCGCGATACGCCTATATCCGAAACCGCCATTGTCGGAGCGGCGATAGGAGCGGCTATGACGGGGCTTAGGCCGGTCGCGGAAATACAGTTCAATGATTTTATGGCGTGCGCCATGGACCAGATATGCAATCAAGCGGCTAAAATCCGGCTGATGATGGGCGGGCAGGTAAAAATTCCGTTAGTCATACGGGCCCCGTACGGGGCTACGGGCAGGGCGGCGCAGCATTCGCAGTCGCTGGAAGCGTGGTTCATGCACACACCCGGATTAAAGATTATCATGCCGTCAACTCCCTATGATGCGAAAGGCCTGCTGAAAACCGCTATACTTGACGATAATCCCGTACTGTGCTTTGAACATAAGATGCTTTACGGCGCATCCTCTCCGGGCGGCAAGGCAAAAACCGCGGCCGACGATCTGGGCAGCGTATTCCGTCCCGCGCCTGACGAAGAATATTATATACCGTTGGGGCAGGCGGACATAAAACGCGTGGGAAGTGACGTTACCGTGGTAGCGACGGGGTACACGATGCACAAAGCCGTGATGGCCGCCGCCGAGCTATCAAAGGACGGTATTGAGATAGAAATCATCGATCCCCGGACGCTTATTCCGTTAGACAAAGAAACTATTTTGAAATCGGTAAAAAAAACCGGGCGGCTGGTGGCGGCGTCCGAAGATGTTCTAACCTGCGGCGTAACCGCAGAAATCGCGGCAATCGCGGCGGAGGAAGCGTTCCCGTATCTTAAAGCTCCCGTCAGGCGTGTAGCCGCGGCAGACACGCCTGTCCCGTTCGCGCCGAGCAATGAAGACGCGGTTATCCCGGGGAAAGAGGATATAATCGCGGCGGTGAAATTGGTAATGGGAAATTAAGCATAAATAATAATTTTTTAGAAATAGTAGAGTAGATAAATGAAATACGGATTTATTTTTGATTTTGACGGCGTTCTTGCGGACACTATGGATTTTCACTATAAATGTTATAAAGCCGCTCTTGAAGAATACGGCGTACCCCTTGATAAAGAAAGGTTCTACAATCAGGCGGGTATGACGGCGATAGAGCAGATCCAATATTTTTGCGGTAAAGCCGGGCTGGATCTCGACGCCCACGAAATATACCGGCGCAAGCGTGAAATCGCGAAACAGTTCGAGGGAGAGGGCGGTATTCCGATAGACATTAATATCCAGCTTTTTACGATTCTCAAAAACGCCGGCATGGGGGTTGCCATAGCAAGCGGGAGTTCGCGCCCGTCAATTTTACCGATAGTAAAGCGTTTTAATATCCCTGCGGATGTTATTGTTACGGCAGAAGATGTAGAAAAAGGGAAGCCTGATCCCGAATTGTTTCATCTCGCCGCAAAAAGACTGGGCATAGAGTCTTGTAATTGTATTGTCATAGAAGATTCGCAAACCGGTATTGAGGCTGCCGTAAACGCCGGGATGAGTTCGTTCAAATTCATGCGGAAGTAGCATTTAAATTTTCATAATATTTATAATTTATTTATAGTCCAGGAGATATTTTTATGGCAGGATTTAATTACAGAACGGCGTTCGGAGTATGGATCAACGACATGAGAAATACAGGTATGCCCCGGGAGCCGTGGCCGTATCCGGTACTTGACGAACAAGCGGAAAAAGATATTATAAACTGCGTCAGATTACAAAGCGAGGCTGGATATAATATATTTACCGTTTGGGGGTTGCTGTCAACATGGGGATGGCCGTGCGATATTATAAGTTCGGTGACCACGGAACGCAGGGAGCGCGTGGATCGCATTATTAAGGCGGCGCACGACAACGGAATGAAAATCATAACCGGGGTAGGCGTTTACAGCTGGGGATTTGATGAAATCGTCAAGCATTATCCCGAAGTCGCGGGGAATAACCCCCACGCAATGTGCGCGTCAAAAGACGCATCATGGAAATGGATGAAAAAAATAATCGATTTTGTACTGACTGAATTTCCCGGGCTTGACGGTATACACATGGAATCGGCCGACCTAGGACGCTGCAGCTGCGAATTGTGTTCAAAATATCAGGATATTGAATATCACGCCAAAATAAATATAATGGTTGCGGACTATGTAAAACAGAATTATCCGGCAAAAATAGTTATGTCGAGTACATGCGGTTTCAGCCGCATATTGGCCGAAGAAGAACTGAACGCTTTATCCGAGATGACAAAACACATTGACTATTTAATATTCCCGAGATTGATCGAAGAGCCGCGTTACGCCGACCCGGTAAAGCGAAAAGAATTTATCAGCCGCATACATTGCGATTTCGGTTCGTCGGGCGGTTTTTGGATATATCCCCCGCAGCGGTGGGACCGCATGAGATGGTTTTTGCCCCATCCAAAAAGTACGGGCGAAAACATCAAGGAGCTTTATGACGACGGCGGCAGAGCGATAGAATATTATATGGGCCCGTCGGTAAATCCAAGCACGGAATTTAATATTTTCTTCGGCGGGGTAATTTTGTCAGACCCGGAAAAAACGATCGAACAGGCAGCGTCGGAATCAATCAGGCATCTTTATAAACCAAATGACGAAATAACTTGTGAAAAACTTGCAAAAATTTTCATGGACGCGGAGCATGCATATATTTCAAATTGTGCCGTAGAAATGCCGCGCATAGGTGAAATCCGGCTGCAAAAACTTTTTCAAATCGACTGCGATGACCCGAAATACCTTACGTTCCATGAAGATCATAACATTCAGTTTATGACCGGCAAGGGAAGAAAAGGCTATAAAGACGCGCTTGAAAATATTATGGAAAGGGTTGGCGGTATCGAAGATAAAGTCGGCGAGCCCGATAAAATACGGAGAATCGAGCTTTGTATAACAAACGTTATACAGGATTTAACCCAACTGGGTTTTGAAAATTGAATCTGTATTATATAATTTTAGTATTTATAAAATAAATAGAAAGGCAGGTATTTCGAATGAAGCGCACTAAAAAACTGTATGTAATAATCGCTCTGTTTATGATCATCCCGATTTTTGCGTGCGGCGAAAACGGTGATTCCGGCGACGGCGCCGGGACGACTGAACGCGCGCAGGCCGCGGCCGCCGGAGAAACAACCGAAGAACAGCGGGTAACCGACGATCTGGACGAAACGGACTACGGAGAAAGGATATTCACGTTCCTGACGGGCGGCACCGAATTCTGGTGTCAGCTTGACAGAATATGTGTGGAAGAAGAGATAGGCGAAATCCTGAACGACGTCACATTCTCGCGCACGAGGGCCGTTGAGGAACGCTTCAACGTCACAATACAAGATATACAAATAGTCCCGTGGGAAATAGGCGGGAAGGTGAGAATCGCCGTGCAGAGCGGAGACAGGACGTATGACGCCGCTTATTTGTGGAGCAACTTTTTTCTGGACCTCGGGGCGAACGGGATTCTGTACGATTTAAATCATCTCCCGAAATTGGATTTTTCAAAGCCGTACTGGGATAAAGACGGCAGGGAACAGCTTTCGATCGTAAACAGGCTGTATATGATGACGGGCGACGCCAATATGTCCTATAACGACAACACATGGGTGATGATGTTCAACAAAAAACTGATCCAGGATTACGGCCTTGACGACCCGTATGAGCTTGTCAAGGATGGAAAATGGACCATTGACAAAATGATTGAGTTGGGCAAAGCCTGTGTAAAAGATTTAAACGGCGACGGCATATTCAGCGTCGAGGATCAGTTTGGCATGGTCACCCACAGCGAGCATATAAAAGGCCTGTTTTTCGCTTCCGGTGAAAAGCTATTCGCGAAAAACTCCGACGACATACCGGAATTCAACGGTGGCAATGAACGCGCTTTAAATGTTTTAAACAGAGTATATGAAGTTATGAATGAACACAATTTCACTTTGAATACAAGAGACCCGAAACATGCGGCAGCCATTTCCGGCATTTATATCGAAGGCGTTAATGACGGCCAGCAGGTTATGTTTGAGGCCAATCAGGCATTGTTTTGCGGCGAAATTCTCGAATGCGTGCGCCGCTACAGACAAATGGAAATGCCTTTCGGGCTGCTTCCCTGCCCGAAACTTGATGAAAATCAGAAAGAATATTACAGTTATATAACATATCCTCTCGCCGGCGTATGCGTTCCGGCAAACGCCGCCGCGCAGGACGGCGAGTTTATCGGGACGATACTTGAAGCGATGCAATCGATGTCGCGTTATACGCTTATACCGGCTTATTTCGATTCCGCCCTTTACGGAAAGTTCATGCGCGACGAGGAATCAAGAGATATGCTCCATATTATATTAGGCAACCGATCTTATCCCTGGAGCGAACTGAGGGATTCGGGAGGGATGCTGGCGGCTTTGCGTGACGCCATAGTGGCCGGCAAATCTGACTTTTCTTCCATAATCGAAGAACGCGAATCCAGAGCAAAGACCGATATAGAAAAATTGGTCGAAAATATAGAAGCGCAGGAGTGATCCGTACTGATGATTTATAAAATTTTAATGCCCGGAGAAGGCAATGTGGATTCCGGAATAATTATAAAATGGTATGTCCGCGAAGGCGATACTGTGGATGTCGGCGATATTTTATGCGAAATCGAAACAAGCAAAACCGTATACGGATTGGAATCGCCGGTCTGCGGCACGGTAAATAGTATTCTGCGCGGCAAAGACGAAGACGATGAAATACCCGCAATGGAGGAAATCGCTTTTATAAAGATAGAGGCTTGACCTTTATTTATAAAATAATTTATTTAGGAGGATAGATATTAAACATGTCATTACCAAAATACGAGTTAGACGCGAGATTAATTAAAGCAAAAGAAATCATCGAAAAATATAAGCTCGACTTCATGTTTGTTTATTTTGACGAGTACAACGTCATGAACGGGCGTTATTTGACCGGGTGGTGTCCGACAGTCGAAAGGGGCGCCGTCGTCTTGTCAAATTATTGCGACCCGTTTTTGATCGGCGGACCAGAAGCGGGACCGTACGCAATCCTCGAATCGGCAATAAAAGACGCCGTTAGCTGCGCCGTTTTCATGGTGCCGGAAGAAGAGTATCCGCTCGCCGAAATACTTGATTTCAAGCAAATTTCCGAAATGAAATTCGGCGGGAGGACTATAAAGAGAATCGGCGTGGTGGGTACGAATACCGTTCCGTGGCAGATTTATTCGCAATTAGAGAAGGGCAACCCGGGCGCGGAAATGATTGACGTCACAAATGAATTCGAGAAGATGCGCTATGTAAAATCCGCATGGGAGATAGGACAGATAAAAGAGTCGTTTTTAATAGCGGATAAAGCGTACCGTGCTCTGAAATTAAATATTTTGGAAGGCAACAGAGAATATGAAGCTGCCGCCGAAGCAGAATACGCGATCAGAATGATGGGCGGCGACGGGCTTGGCTACAGGACGATCGTGGGAACAGCGGAACGCAGCATCGGAATTATCCCCGTTTATTCGGACAGGATATTCCGTAACGGAGAAATAGTGATAACCGGCGTCGCGCCCAGATTTAACGGCTATAATTCGACTGCCTGCTGTCCCGTCGTGGTAGGCGGCCAGCCTGATGATTTCCAGAAAAAGTGGATAGACGACGTATCGCAGGCTTTGTATCTGACAAAACAGGCTCTCAAGCCGGGGCTTACGGGCACGGAAATAGACGGCGTCCCGAGAAAATATCTGTTGTCGAAAGGTTATGAAAAATATATGGAAATGCCTTTCGTGCATAACTGCGGGCTGTGCGAATTTGAAAAGCCGTTCTTCGGGCCGAGCAGCGAAAATATACTCGAGGAAAATCAAGTTATATGTATAGATATCGCGCTTTTCGGAAACGAACGTATTCCGGGCATACGTATGGAAACGGGTTATCTGATAACAAAAGACGGCTGCTTGCCTATGTCTGATTATATGGAAAAAGTTTGCGGGATATAAATTATTGAATTATATATTTTGATTTTAAGAAAGGAATTAAACGTATGAACGCGGAAAACGGAAAAAAGAACTGGATATTCGCCGATGGAGACCTGCCTCCCGCGGGAGATAAAGAACCGTTCGGCCACGAAGGCATAATGGTCGTGAACGTAAACGAAGAACCGGCAAATCTGACAATAGATATATTGTTTGAGGACAAGCCGCCGGTGAAAGGGCTGACGCAGGTTCTTGAAGGCGAGAGAGTGATCTGCATAAGGCTTGACCGTCCCGTAGGGGATCAGAAGTACAAGATACCGATGGGGCAGTACGCCCTCGCGCTTCACAGCGACGTGCCGGTAGTAGCGGTGTTCGGCAGGATGGACGTGCGGCAGGACAATCTGGCGTTTTACACCGTCCAGGGTTATTCTTATTGATTAAGCTCCAGAATTTGATTTAAAATTTTATTTCGGAAAGGAAAACAAATCTTATGGAAAACAATATAAAAGTTTTATTCGGGATAGACATGGAAACCGACATCGGAAGTTTTACGCCGTATTACAACGGAGTAAACGACGGCACGCCGCTCCTTCTTGATTTGTTCAAAAAAGAAGACGTAAAAGCGACGTTCTATTTCACGGGCGATACTGTCAAAGCATGTCCGGATATCGCAAAAGCTGTTTCGGCGAGCGGCAACGAAGTCGGCTGCCATTCCCTGTATCATGAAACCGTCGGCGACGAGCTTTTCCCGGTGCCGGGAATGAAGCCGCTTTTGCCGGAGGAAGTGCCTTTAAGATTAAAAAAAGCTACCGAATGGGTGGAGGAGGCCTGCGGCGTAAGGCCCGTATCTTTCAGATGCCCGCGGCTCTGGTGTTCAACCGTGGTGATAAACACGCTTGAAGAATTGGGATATATTACCGACGCGTCATACCCCATGTTTTTTTACCGGAAACAATTCGCGCCCTATTACCCGTCAAGGGACAACTGGCTGGAAAAGGGCGGCTCGAAACTTCTTGAAATACCGAATTTCGCCGACATGCTCATGGAAAGCAACGACCCGGAATTGGGGCGCGACAGGGACCAGTGGCCTATGCTCCGCGCGCTGGGCGCAAGCGGCTTTATGGTCCACATCAATAATTTTCTCTCGTTTGTCAGGGAAAAAAACCTTCCGCAGGTATTGTGTTTCTATCTCCATCCGTGGGAATTTGTGCCGATGCCCAAGCAATTCCACGTGGGAGAGGGAACGTCGATACCGGACCCGTTTATTGTCGAGAATTGCGGCGAGCCTGCGGTCGGCAGCCTGCAGGAACTGATAGGCCGCCTCAGGGATATCGGGGCGGAATTTCATACGGCGGCCGAACTGGCTGAGTTTGACTGGTAATTTTATATATTAAAAGGAGAACGCATATTATGGCGGGAATCAAGTATAGAACAGCTTACGGAGTATGGATAAACGACATGCGCAACGCAGGTATGCCGGGGGAACGGTGGCCTTATCACGTTCTTGACGAGCAGGCGGAAAAAGATATTATAAACTGCGTCAGATTACAGGGCGAAGCGGGATATAACATATTCACTATTTGGGGGCTGCTGGCGACATGGGGCTGGCCGTGTGATATTGCGAGCGTATTAACCGCGGAGCGCAGGGAGCGCGTGGACCGCATTATTAAGGCGGCGCACGACAACGGAATGAAAATCATAACCGGGGTAGGCGTATACAGCTGGGGATTTGACGAAATAGTAAAAAATTATCCCGAAGTCGCGGGGAATAACCCCCACGCGATGTGCGCGTCAAAAGACGCGTCATGGGAATGGATGAAAAAAATAGTCGATTTTGTTCTGACTGAGTTCTCCGGGTTTGACGGAATACACATGGAATCGGCGGATCTCGGAAGGTGCAGCTGCGAACTGTGTTCAGGCATTGGCGATGTTAAGTATCACGTTATGGTAAATATCAAAACCGCCGATTACGTAAGAGAAATGTATCCAGATAAAATCATCATGGCGAGCAGTTGCGGATTTAACGGAATCCCCGACGAAGCCGAAGAAGCGGCGCAGATTTCCGAATTGTCAAAGCACATAGATTATTTTATAGTCCCACATTTGAAATTCCGTGACGGCAAAATCCCGAAATGTATGCAGGATTTCCACTGCGAGTTCGGAGGGTCTGGCGGTTTTTGGATATATCCCCCGCAGAGATGGGACCGGATGAGGTGGTTCCTGCCCCACCCGAAACATACGGGCGAATACGTCAAGGGGATGGTGCGGGTAGGGAGCGAAGCGATAGAGTATTATATGGGTCCCACTATAAATCCGTGTACGGAATTTAATATATTTTTCGGCGGAAAAATGCTGTCCGCGCCGGAAAATTCGATAGAGCAGACGGCATTGGAAACAATAGAGAGGCTTTATAAACCCAAAGACGATGAAACGCGCGAAAAACTCGCGGAATTGTTTTTTGACGCGGAAGAAGCGTATATATCAAACAGCGCGTATTTTTGCGACGACGATTGGGCGCTGGGGGAACTGCTGCTTACGAGCCTGCATACGATTGATCTGACTGAACCGCTCTATATCGCGACTAATCCTGAAGGCTGGAATATAGTTTACATGACCGGCGAAGGCCGGGAGGCTTACAGGAAATCGCTCGAAGGTATACTTAAAAGATTTGACGGAATGGAATATCGCGTGGGCGAACCTGAAAAAATCGGGCGGATAAAAACCTGTATCACGAATGTTATAGAAGATTTGGATAAGCTGGGATATGAAAACGACGGTCAGGACGGAAGAGAAAAGCCGGATCTGGGCAGAAAATACGGCATATTGCCGTAAAACTTCCAGGGTTGATTTTATAAATTAAATTTTGAATTTTAATTTAAATAAAGGGAAATGATTATGGACAAGAAAAGTTATAAATACCGCTCCGGGTTCGGGGCGTGGATCAACGACGTGCGGCTTTCCGCAACGCCGAACGACAACTGGCCGTGTTCTGTTTTTGACGAAGAAACCGAACGCAGTATCATCGCAAGCCTTGATTTACAACAAAAAGCCGGATTTAATATATGCTGCATGTTTGGATTTTTCGCGACATACGCATGGAAAACAGATATCCCGAAAACAGTCGGCAAAGAACGCGCCGAAAGAGTAAACCGCGTTATTGCGGCGGGCAAAGAAAGAAATGTCAAAATTATGCTCGGCGTGGGCGTGTACAGCTGGGGATTCGACGAGATAATAGCGAGCGACCCTTCGATACAGGGCGATAACCCGCACGCCATGTGCCTGTCGAGCGAGAATTCTTTCACATGGATGAAAAAGGCGCTGGATTTTATATTGGATAATTTTGATTTCGAGGGATATCACCTTGAGGCTTCGGATCAGGGCAGATGCCGGTGTGAAAAATGCGTAAAATACAGCGACGTTGAATATTATTCGATTGCGAACGCGAAATGCGCAGATTATATACGCCAAAGGCAGCCGGACGCGCTGCTGATGGTAAGTATGTGCGGTTATGTTCCGTGGGGGACGCGCATTACAAGCGAAACGGATTACAACGCGATGATAGAACTGAGCGGGCATATAGATTATTTGATAGACCCCGGCCATTACGGGGGACGGTTTTTCGACGGCGAAGTGAGAGAACGGCTTTTAAAGAATATGAAGTGCGCACTGGGTTCGTCGGGCGGGTTCTGGGCGTATTCCCCGCCGAGATGGTCGCCTGAAAGATGGCTTTTGGTTTATATAAACCGCACGGGAGAATTTATAAAGCAAATGTATGAAGAAGGGGAGAGCGCAATCGAGTTTTACCTCGGGCGCACGACTAATCCGGGAGTTGAGATGAATATAATGTGCGGCGGAAAAATACTGAGCGATATCGACAGGCCGATTTACGATATTATTTATGAATCCGCAGGAGAATTGTACAGCCCGAAAGACGCGGGGACGCAGAAAAAAATCGCGGATATATTCGTCCGCGCGGAATCGGCGTATTTTGATAATCTGAAACCGGCGATAATCGAAGAGGATTACGCGGGCGAGCTGCATTTGGAGCCGCTGTTCGGCACTGAGCCCGGGTATGCAATGTATCTCGTGGGAAGGACTCCCGAGGGAAGAATGGACGCCGGCGGCAGGCAGCGCTACGGGGCGGCTCTCGCGGATATACTTAAAGAAGCGAAATTATTGGAAGACTGTGTTGGGGAAGACGGCAAATTCAGATTAAAACAATTGTCGGCCTGTATAAACAGCGTTTTAAAAGATATAGAGGAGTTAAAAGACAAATAACAGATATGATAAAAAAAAGATATTTTGGATTAAGCACGGTAAAATTATTATTAATCGTAGTAATGTCTGCCGCAGTCATAGCGTGCGGGCTTCTTTCCGCGCAAAAATTCTATGAAATTATAATATCGGTATTTTCAATTATAACTATAATATATAT
>Ga0123353_10002256_pt1 | contig 23876 bp, 21 predicted proteins | sample TergutLab28metaG_3_FD_92763 | JGI IMG/M metagenome (GOLD analysis project Ga0123353, IMG submission 92763) | Labiotermes labralis P3 segment gut microbial communities from Petit-Saut dam, French Guiana - Lab288 P3 | ecosystem: Host-associated > Arthropoda: Insects > Digestive system > Gut ... | reverse complement strand
GAAAAGTCCCCCAGGGTTGCGCCCTGAAGGAGCAGCACTAACCCCTGGGCTAACCCTATACGCATACCGATCCAAAGAAGATCGGTGCGCTGCCTTAAGCTATTGGTGCCAAAAACCGAGGCGATAGCTCCCACTAAAAAAAGCTGTAACACCACCGCATTACCCATGAGCAGAAAGCCAGCCATGAGGGAGAGGATAATGCCAAAAGTTACAGCCAGAGGAATGTGAAAGAGTACGGCGATAATCAAGGTTGCTGCCGGCACGGGAATAAAGACGATATTTTCCGGAGAGACATAGAGAACCACCCTGCCCAGAGCCAGGGTGAAGATAGTTATAGCGCCGAAAATAGTAACGGTGGTAGGATCTCGCAGCGCCTCCGGTGCCAGCAAGTTAAGAACCACGAACAACAGGAAGAAGAGCCCTCCCAGCCCGGCTGTGGTGGTAAGCATCAGTTCCCAATTGGTACCGTCTGCCAACATCCCCAAATCTTCCAGCAGCATATAAGCCCGTTCATTAACCAGCTCGCCGGTGCGTAAAATGGATTCGCCGCGTACCACCCAGACATCGTGCACTTGAGCAGCAGCCTCATTTCTGGCATCTTGGGTGAGTTTTTCATCCACTACCATATTCACCCGAATCAACTGCTCCATGAGCCCTTTAGCCACGGAGTAACCCCGGTGATTACCCATGCGACTCATAAGCTCATCCAAAGCCTGGTTGCGGTAAAAGGTGAAGAACTCCTGGGGGATACCGTCCTGGTAAAAGGGAAAATAGATATCTACCAAGGTGCGACGGATATCTTCAATCTCTGGGGAGGTAAGCTCAGCTAAACTCGACGCCATATAAGGAGCCATCTCCCACCCTTCGGGAAAGACGGTGCTTATTTCGGAGCTTTTCGTCTCATCCCAAGGGTATAACTCCAGGATATGGACTACTTCGCTTAAAAATTTATTCAGCTCCTCGACGGCAGTCGCTCCAATGGAGAAGTCTACCACCAAAACCGGTTCCACTTTCCGCCGAGCAATCTCTTGCAGCATAGTTGTCTCAAAGCGGTCGATAACGGCATGGGGCGCCATAATATCGTGAGGTGAAGGTTCATTAACCTCCACGTTGACGCTGTAGGGTAACACTGCCGGTACCACCAGTAGAGCGGTCAAGATCCAACAGACCAGCAAAGTAGCGTAAACCCGTAAGGAGATAGCGGACACTTCCTGCGCCGGGTTCGATCCCAACTTCTCCTCCAACTGTGGCAGTTCGACATGGTGGGGGTTCATGACGACATTCCTTTCCAGTTTACCCTGAGCTGCTGTTTACCGGCAACTGTTTGCTTCTGTTATATGCTTCATATGCCAAAATAACCCGTTGAACCAGCTGATGGCGTACCACGTCTTTATCGCTGAGATAGGCAAAGCCGATGCCGGGAACATGCTCCATCACCCCTCGGGCTTCGATAAGACCGGAGATGGCATTGTGGGGTAAGTCTACCTGGGTAATATCGCCGGTGATAACCGCTTGCGAGCCAAAACCCAGGCGGGTAAGAAACATTTTCATCTGTTCACTGGTCGTGTTTTGGGCCTCGTCCAGGATAATAAAAGCGTCATCTAAGGTGCGCCCCCGCATATAAGCTAAAGGCGCCACCTCAATGGTATTTTTTTCTATATGGCGTTTGAAGTTTTCCATGCCGATCATATCGTAAAGAGCGTCGTAGAGAGGTCGCAGATAGGGGTCTACCTTCTCCTGCAAGTCACCGGGGAGAAAACCGAGGCGTTCTCCTGCCTCCACTGCCGGACGGCAGAGAATTAGGCGATGCACCCGTTTCTCCTTAAGGGCTGCAACTGCCATCGCCATAGCCAGGTAGGTTTTTCCGGTACCTGCCGGACCAATGCCAAAAACAATATCGTTTTCCTTGATGGCATCGATATACTGCTTTTGCCCCAAAGTTTTCGGACGAATTTGTTTACCCCGGACGGTGGTATAAATAGTCTCGCCAAAGAGAGACGCCAACTTGTCCAACTCCCCGGCCAGAGCCATACGAGCAGCATAGACCACCTCCCGGGAGCCGATATAACTCCCCTGACGCTGAAAGAAAAGCAGTTGCTGCAACAGGGCATCAGCAAGCTCCACCGCTTCACTTTCACCCCGGATAAGCAGCTCTGTGCCACGAGTATATAGTTCCACCGGGAGTAAGTCTCGCAGGTAACGCAAATGCTCCTCATGATGACCAAAAAGGCTGAGGGCTTCCTTAGCATCCCGCGTTAGCAAGCGTTTCTCTCGGGTCTCCTGTGGTATAGTTGTCGAGGTTACCACTCCTTAAAAAATATATCAAAGCTGCCCCTGGTACAACGTGCCGAGGCAGCTTTTTTGGTTTTATGTAGCCTATCTAAACTTACGCTTCCGTGCAGCCTCGGCTTTTTTCTTGCGACGGACGCTGGGCTTTTCGTAATGTTCACGTTTGCGAACCTCAGCTAATACACCAGACCTTTGGCACTGGCGCTTAAAGCGGCGTAGAGCGCTCTCCAGCGTCTCTGTTTTGCCTATCTTTACTTCAGACATGTATTCTTCCCTCCCTCCGCATACTTCGTTACCCATTAAGGGGTTAGGTGCGGGAAGTATCTTGGCAACAGTATTATTATAGACGAAATATGGCTGGGTTGTCAAGCATAGGCTTTTTTATGATCTTTTAAGAGCTCAGCGGCGTGGTCGCGAGCAGCTTTGGAGTGAGGATCGGCAGCTAACAGACGCATAGTTTCCTGTAAACGCCCTTCGTAATTGAGGAGTTCCACGTAGGTGAAGGTTTCCTCCCCTTCGCTGGCTTTACTGATGTAGTAGTGGTGTTTGGCTACCGTGGCCACGGCTGCCTGGTGGGTAACCAAGAGTAACTGGCAGTGTTCTCCCAATTGAGCCAGAGCCGCAGCCACCGCTTTGACGGCGGAGCCACTCAAGCCACTGTCCGGTTCATCAAAAATCATTATATCTGGCATATCCAGAGCTACTAAAACAGTTTTCAAAGCTAACAGAATTCGGGCAAGCTCCCCCCCGGAAGCGATTTGAGCTAACGGCTTAAGGGGTTCTCCCGGGTTAGGAGCAATAAGGAACTCGCAGCTTTCGCCGCCATAAGGGCGCCAGGGAAAGGAACCGCCCGGGGAGGTAAAATTTACCGCAAAACGGCAACGCTCCATCAGTAGAGACTGCAGTTTGACCATAATGCTTTGTTGTAAAAAGTTGGCTACTTCACGGCGAGACTCTCCCAAAGCCATCCCCAACTGCTGCACTTCCCGCTGCCCTTCCTCCACCGCTAAAGCTCCTCGCTGCAGCTCTTCGCTTTGATTCTCCCAGCTCTCTTGCTTGTGGCGTATCTCTTCCTGATAGCGCAGAACCTCCTCCACGGTCGCCCCATACTTGCGTAGAATACGTCGCACTTCATCCAAACGTCTAGCAATGTCCTCCAACTCGCCTGGTTCTCCCTCTAAGTTGCTGCGGTAATGGGTAAGATCGTGCCCCAGTTCGTCCAACTGCCAGTAAAGAGAATCCACCAGCTCGACCCAAGGTTCCAGAGCACTATCGAAGCGAACCGCTGCTTCCAACTCTCGCTTAGCTTGGTGTAAGAGCGTAGCTGCTGCTAAACACCGGTCTCCGTCTTGGGTAAGAGAGAGTAGAACCGAACTTACCCCATCATAGAGCCTTTCTTTGCCAAGTAGCACTTGCTGTCTTTGGAAGAGGCGTTCTTCCTCCCCTATCTGGAGTTTTACCTGGGTAATTTCCTCGTCTTGCAAGCGCCAGATATCCATATTACGACTGGCTTCCAGCACTGCCGCTTGCAATTCCTGATGAGTTTTAGAGGCACTCTGCCAGTTCAGGTAAGCTTGTTGATAGCTATGCAACAGCTTTTGGTGAAGAGCATCTCCAAATTGGTCTAAAATTTGCAGATGATGCCGAGGTTGCAACAAGCGTAAAGTCTCTTGCTGACCTTGTAGCTCCATAAGTTCGCTTCCCAGAGCGCGTAAAGCGGCGACAGTTACCGGTTGCCCGTTGACACGTATAGTATTGCGTCCGTTAACTTGAAGTTCACGCCAAAGTTGAATCTCTATCTCCTGACCTGCACTCTCCCGGTCTTCATTTTCGTTGTTAGGCGTATCTCCCGCCGGGTTTGCCAGCTCCTCCCATAAATCCAAATCTTCCAGGACTTGCCGTAAACGGGGATGGCTTCGCAAAATAAAGGAGCCAGCTACCCGCATACGCTGACTGCCGCTGCGTATCCAGCTTTGCTGCCCCCTGGCACCTAAGAGAAAAGCCAGAGCATCTAAAAGGATAGATTTCCCGGCACCGGTTTCTCCCGAAAAGACATTGATCGCCGAACCGAGTTCCAGTTCCAAAGAAGCTATTAATGCAAAGTTAGTAATCTCCAAATGATACAGCATACTTTGCACCTCCTTGCTGTCTACCTTACGGTGCTCGTGTTTAAGTTTAGCCGAGGCCTCGTTATTCCAGTAAAGCCAGGATACGCTGTTCCAAGATATGCGCCACGGCAGCATCTTTAGCAATAAGCAGGAGGGTATCATCTCCGGCGATGGTCGCCACCAAGTCGCTCCATCCCAACCCGTCGAAGTGGGAACTCACAGCATGAGCGTGACCAGGTAAGGTGCGCAGCACCACTAAATGCTGAGCGGTTTGCATATTCACCATGGAATCCCGCAGGATGCGAGTGAGCTTGCTGTAAGAGATATTGCTCACCCCCTGCTCCTCAGGGAGGAAATAGCGCTGCCCTCCATGCTCATCAAAACGCTTCACAATGCCCAATAGCTTAATATCGCGGCTGAGGGTAGCTTGCGTGACAGTTATCCCTTCCTGTAACAATAAGCGACGTAGCTCGGCTTGGGTGGAGATGCTTCTAGTTTTAACCAAATGACGAATCATGGGAATTCTACGGTTTTTCAAAGATGCCACCCCCTGGTATCTCTTCTCCTCCGACTGCGGTTTTAAGCATGCCGGATATTGTTCCTCACATGGGCGGAAGCTTTGGACGCACATACGCCGCGAGCTATAAGCTATAAGTGTATACTCCGAATAGATGGGGTGCAAAGGCTACATAAACTGCTCATGGGCTAATGCTACTACCCTGACGATCTCAGCTACCCCTACCAGGCCTTCTTCTGCCAAGGGACGGGTTAACTGCCAACAAGAGAGAAATTCGACATTACCTTTGGGTCCTCTGAGAGGTGAAGGGGTGAGTGCCGTAAGCCACAAGGAAGCCCTTGCTCCTTCTTGCTGTATGTTAGACAAAACTTCGCGGTGTAGCTCAGGACTTTTGACCACGCCATTTTTGCCTACTTTACCCTTACCTGCTTCAAACTGAGGCTTGACCAGAGCCACCACTTGCCCCTCAGGAGCCAGAAACTCCGGCAGCCTGGCAAAAATATGCTTTAAGGAAATAAAGGAGACATCGCAGACTGCCAAATCAATAGTGCTATCAATTTTCTCTCGCGCCAGGTAGCGAAAGTTTTCCCGTTCCAGGTTTACCACTTTAAGATTTTGTCGCAGCGACCAAGCTAACTGACCATAGCCGACATCCACCGCATAGACTTTAGCAGCGCCATGCTGCAAGAGGCAATCGGTAAACCCGCCTGTGGACGCGCCAATATCCAGGCATACCCTTCCTGTGGGATTAAGGGCAAAGCTCTGCAAGCCATGCGCCAGCTTTAACCCGCCACGACTTACAAAGGGGATGGGTGCCGCAGCAACTTCAAGAACAGTATCCTCAGGTAAAAGTTCCCCGGCTTTGCTCACCCCTTGACCCTGGTGGCTCACCTGGTTACTCATGATCAGAGCCGCTGCCTTTTCCCGGCTGGGCGCCAACCCTTGGGCTAAAAGCAACTTATCGGCACGCTCCTTACCGCTACGCTTTTTGGGCGCATCTGCCATAGTCACTCGTTAAACTCCTCTATACCACTAGGTTATCAATGGGTACCAAGCCACTCCTTAATTGCTGTAGCGACTCCTAAAGGATCCAACCGCAGCTCTCGAAGGAGCTCTTCCCGGGTACCATGTTCCACAAAAGCGTCGGGAAGCCCTAAGGTCAGGAAGCGGGGAGCTGTTGCCGCATTTCGGGCAAGCTCCTGTAGCGCTGCACCCACTCCGCCAACGATACTGTTTTCTTCCAGGGTGACTACATGGGTAGCTTGTGCTAGCAGCGGCAGTAGGGTAGTTTCATCCAGGGGTTTAATTATCCGCAAGTTGACGACCCCCAGCTGGATACCCTCGGCTGTCAGTAGAGCCGAGGCTTCCCTGGCAACCTCCACCATACTCCCAGCTGCTATGAGCCAGAGCTGCTCTCCTGGCACCAGTACCTGGCTTTGTTTTATCTCGTTGGGCGATAGGGAATTATCCCGAGAGACCCCCTGCCCCTTGGGATATCGGATAGCAGAGGGTATGTTCTCTTCCAGGCTGAGAGTAAGCATGGCTCTCAGCTCTTCGTAGCTGCTGGGTGCCCAAATACGCAACCCCGGTACCAGGCGCAGATAGGACAGATCGAAGCTACCGTGGTGGGTAGCGCCATCTTCACCCACTAAGCCGGCTCTATCTATAGCAAAAACTACCGGAAGTCGCTGCAAAGCGACATCGCTGATAATCTGATCGAAAGCTCTTTGTAGAAAGGTAGAGTAGATAGCGACCACGGGACGCATGCCCCCTCGGGCTAACCCTGCTGCCAAAGTCACCGCGTGTTCCTCCGCGATACCTACATCGAAACAGCGCTCGGGGTAGGCTGCGGCAAAGGAGCTAACCCCGGTACCTTCCGGCATAGCGGCGGTAATGACCGCTATCTCCTTGTGGTCTGCCGCTAAATCCCTTAAAGTGTCGGCAAATACTTTCGTATAGCTTAAACTTCCTTTGCTGCGAGGCTCACCGGTGGCTACATCAAACGCAGATACCCCATGAAAACGGGAAGGAGCTTCCTCCGCCGGTAAATATCCACGCCCTTTACGGGTGACCACATGCACCAGAACCGGACCGGTCACCTCTTGGGCGCGCTTTAAGATAAAGTCCAAAGCCTTGAGGTCATGACCATCGATAGGACCTAAGTAAGCTAGACCTAACTCTTCAAAAATCATCCCCGGTAAGACAAAATGCTTAGCTGAAACTTTTATTTGCTGAATGAAGTCGATAACCGGCTCTCCGCCGCCGGGCAGCATAGTGAGTAGGTTTTTCACTCCGGTCTTAGTACGAAAATAATTTGGTTGCACCCGTAATTCATTAAGGGAGCGAGCCAGCCCCCCCACGTTAGCCGAGATAGACATATCGTTATCGTTGAGAATGATTATCAGTCTGGTTTGGGTATCCCCCACATGGTTGAGAGCTTCCAAGGCTAACCCACCGGTAAGTGCCCCATCTCCCAAAACAGCCACCACATGGTGCCGCTCTCCCTGCAGATCCCGGGCTAAAGCCATACCTAAAGCAGCTGAGACCGAGGTGGAGCTGTGTCCGGTTTCATAAATATCGTGAGGACTCTCATGACTTTTAGGAAAGCCACTCATCCCCTGAAATTGTCTAAGGGTAGCAAAAGAACCCCCGCGTCCGGTGAGAATTTTATGAACATAACACTGGTGGCCTACATCCCAGATAATTTTATCCTGGGGGCTGTGGAAAGCACGATGCAAAGCGATCGTGAGCTCAACTACCCCTAAGTTAGAAGCTAAATGCCCCCCGTTAGCGGCTACGGTAGTAATAATTTCTTGCCTAAGCTGAGTGGCTAAAGCTTGCAGCTCCCCTAACCCTAGCTCCTTAAGACGGTTGATGATTCTCGCTCCACGTGCGGCTTGCTCGCCATAAATATCGACAGAGCCTTCTTCGTTGCTCATGAGTCTCCTCCGTTAAACCAAATTTCCCATAATCAAACCTAAAGCCGCTCCCGCTAAGACCTCAAAGGGGGTGTGCCCCAAAATCTCTCGTAGCTGCTCCCGCTGCAGTTCCTGTAAATCGGGAAATTGGGTGATGAGTATATTCAAAATTCTGGCTTGGTCACCGGCCGAGCGTCTGACCCCGGCAGCATCATACATGACGATGATGGTATTGACTAAAGATATAGCGAAAACAGCCGAGTCCCAGGCGTGAAGCCGCCCAATAGCCACCGTAAGAGCGACTACCGCCGCGGTATGGGAACTAGGCATACCTCCCGAAGTGCCTAGAAGTGACCAATCCAACACCCTGTCGCTAAGCCAGACGATAAAAACCTTGAGTAATTGAGCGCTAGCCATGCCCAAAAAGGCAGCCCAGACCATGCGGTTATGTAGTAATCCCATTCTGCTAGAAAAGGGACTGCAGCAGAAGAGCGAGCTGCTCCTGATTACCAGGGAGATGCTTCAACAGGCTCTCCAGATAATGCTTCTCTTCCCGGAGTAATTCCTGGGTTTGGTCAACACCCAACAGGGAAGGGTAGGTTATCTTGCCGTGACGCTGGTCTCGTCCGCGTCCTTTGCCGGTTATTTCCGGGTCGGCAAGGTAATCTATTAAGTCGTCGTGGATTTGATATACTTTACCCAGCTGATAACCAAAAGATCGGTAGAGGGTTGCTGCTTCTTCCGGCAAATGCAAGATGCCACACGCCATCATCAAAGGTAGCAGGATCATTTCCCCGGTTTTACCCCGATGCATCTCCCTGACCGACTGAAGCATTTTATCTCGATGGCGCATATCGTCTTTTAGGGGCTGGGAACTCTCCTGCAACAGAATATCTTCCACCTGACCGCGGATCATCCCCGTCGCTCCAGCCGAGGCACTAACCTGTAACAACAATTGCGCCAAGGTCTCACCGTTATAAGACTGGGTTCTATAACCTGCATACAATATACCGAAAGCCTCAGTGAGCAGCGCATCACCGGCTAAAACCGCCATACCTTCACCAAACTTAACGTGGCTAGTAGGCAGCCAGCGACGTAAATAATCATCGTCCATACAGGGAAGATCGTCATGAATGAGAGAGTAACAGTGGATAAACTCAATAGCTGCTGCCGGATGCAAGCCTCTCTGCCAGGAGGCACCATGAGCATCTAAAGTCAGCAACAGCAGCAATCCGCGCACCCGCTTACCCCTGGCAAGAAGCGAATAGCTCATGGCTTCTTTAAGGAGCGGGTGGGTCTCCAGCTCAGCGAGGTGTAGTTGCAAAAAGATATCTAAGGCTTGGCGCAATTCATCAATTGTTGTCATATTTTCACTCCAGTGTATCTATGCCCGACCATTAAATAGGAAGCCTGATTCTACTCTGCTAGATGGGGGCTACCCGCCCCCAAGCCCCTGGCCGCTACGGCAGGCAAAGCCCGCCTGCGCTTACTGGAACTACGTTCCAGAACCACGCAGTCGCGTGGTGGAGTAGAAGCCCACTTCTACTCTTTCTCCAAGACTAAAGGCTTAAGCTCCAGCTCGCCGTATGCCGAGGCAATAACTTGCTCAATTTTTTTCTCTGCCGCATCTAGATAATCTTGGCAAAAGCGCGCCAGGCGCACCCCTTGTTCAAAAGCCGCCAAGGTTTCATTTAAAGGAAGGCTATTATTTTCCAGGGAGCGGACTAACTGCTCCACCTGCTGCATCGCTTCTTCAAAAGTCAGATTAGCCAACTCTTTGGTATCTTTACCCGGCTTAGTCATGCCGAACCTCCTTACCCACTACCTGAATAACTCTGGCTTCGATAATACCGTCTTTTAATTCCATCTCTATATCGTCCCCCGTGCGTATATTGGCTACGGAGGTTAAAATTTCCCCTTGATGATTACGTAAAGTGGCATAACCGCGTCCTAAAAGCTGCAAGGGAGAGAGCAGTTGTAGCATTTGCGCTTGCCCCCCTAAGTGCGCCTGAGCCAGGGCGAAACGGTGCCGAACTAAAGTTTCTAACTGCTTGTACGAAGCTGCCAAGCTTTGTCGCCGCGGTGGCACCCAGTTCAAGAGAGAGCGAGCTTCCATCAGGCGCTCTAGAGAAGCGGCAAGCTGACGCCGTTCCTGAGCAAGTTGCTGCTTGGAGCTAACTGCCAGGCGTTCTTCATACTCTGCCAGCCAACCCCGCCTTTCCCTGACCCACTTGAGTAAACGAGCAGGATCTAAACGAGACTGTTGACTTGCCAGATGCTCCTGCTCTCGTCGCAACCGTTGCTGACAGAGTAGAGCAAGGCGTTCCTGGCGCTGACTTAAGTCGTACTGCCACAAAGCTACCTCAGGCACCACCAGTTCGGCAGCGGCTGAAGGGGTGGGGGCACGCAAATCGGCAGCTAAATCGGCGAGAGTGAAATCGGTTTCGTGTCCTACAGCTGAGATCACGGGTAGCCGAGAAGCCGCGATAGCTCGGATAACTTCTTCTTCGTTAAAACACCAGAGATCCTCCAGGGAGCCTCCCCCCCGCCCGATAATGATAACCTCCACCTGGGGGAGTTGGTTGAGGAGCTGCAGAGCTGCTACCAACTGCTCCCCTGCACCTTCTCCTTGCACCAAACTGGGTGCTAAAATAACACTCACCTGGGGATAGCGGCGGCGCAAGACGTGGATCATATCCCTTAAAGCAGCACCACTGGGGGAGGTAACAATACCCACCACTCGGGGAGCCAAGGGGAGGGGGCGCTTGCGCCTTTCATCGAAAAGCCCTTCCCCAGCCAGGCGTTGCTTGAGCTGCTCCAAAGCTAAAGCCAACGCTCCTACTCCCAGCGGCTCCATAGCCGAGATAAGAAGTTGAAACTGACCGTCCCTTTCATATAAAGAGACTGAGGCGTTAACCAGAACCTTTTGCTCATCCTGAGGTCTAAAGCGCAACTGTTTAGCGCGTCCAGCAAACATTACCCCTCGTACCTGGGATTGTTCGTCTTTTAGGGAAAAATAAATTTGCCCCGAACTCTGGATACGCAGGTTGGAAATTTCTCCTTCAAGCCAGAAGTCCCTTAACAGATAGCTCTCTTCCAGTAGCCCTTTGACTATGCTGTTCAGTTCGCTTACCTGGTACACCTTGCGATCCATTAACTCGTCCTCCATTGCTGCAGTCCCAGCCAAGCGATGCCCACGGCATTATCACTGCAGAGTTTCGGTTCGGCAAACCACAGGGTGGCTCTCCCTTTTAGCCTATGCTCCAAACGCTGGCGAAGGTAAAGGTTGGAGGCTACCCCCCCAACCAGAAGAAAGTTATGTAAACCTGTGACAGCGGCACCCTGGCGCAGTAGTTTTTCTAAGGTAGCGGCGATACACCGCTCCACTCCTCGGCAGATGACTGCCGGAGGAACCCCCAAAGCTAGGGCGCGCTTAGCGGCAGCCTCAGCTCCGGAGAAACTAACTTGCATATTCTGACAATACGAAGGTAATGCCCAGGAGCTGGAGGCATCAGGAGTTGGCGCTTCCCTTGCCAGCTGCTCCAAGTGAGGACCAGCTGGAAAAGGGAGCCCTAAAGCTACTCCTACTCTGTCTACCAGCTGCCCCACATGAAGGTCTAAAGAGCCTCCTAGGAGTTCTTCGTTAAAACCGGTAGCTGTGCGGGTAACTTTCAGCAGTTCGGTGGTGCCACCGGAAAGGTGCAAGGCTAAAAAAGATGGTTCTGTAGGACCTCCTGCTGAGACAACTCCTGCCATGATATGCCCTTCCTGGTGGGAGAAAGAAAAAAAAGGAACACCCCAAGCCACAGCTAGGGCCTCGGCTAGCTTGGCACCGGCAATAAAAACCGGCATATAGGAATCTGCGGCAGGTCGCGGCTTACTGCTGGCAGCCACTGCCAAGGGAGGGTACGAAGGACGTTGTAACTGCTGCAGCAAAACCGGCAGCTGCTTGAGATGCCAAAAGAGAGCTTCCGACTGCCGCAAACCGAGTTCGCCTAGCTCCACCGGTAGGAGCTGCCGCACTTCGTGGATAAGAGTATCTCGAGTAGAAGCCCATGAACTGCGTTCACCCATGCTATGATAGAAACGGGCTTCTACTCCGCAACAGGAACTGTGGCGCAGAAGCGGAGCTTCTGAAGCTGTATACAAGCTTTGCCTATTGGACTCGGGGTCCCCGCGCACATGTTCGTGGGGTGGGAGTCTGGGGTTTGGGGGCGGGTAGCCCCCATCTATCAGAGCATAAACCGCCGCCCAGGAACTGGTGTAGGCGCTACTATCACATGCCAAAAGCCAGCCGGATTTCATGGCGCTTGGGTCGTATCTGTTTGGCGCAAAACTTTCAGATGCTGATGAATATTGCCCAAAATACCGTTGATAAAAGGCGAGGCCTCCACCGCACAATAACGCTTGCTAAGCTCCACTGCCTCATCGAGGCTAGCTTCCGGCGGTATATCCTGAAGCCAGAAGAGCTCGTAAGCCGTTAACCGCAAGATGGAGCGTTCCAGCCTCCCCATCCGAGCCAGAGACCAATCTTTAGCAAAGCTCTCCAATACTTCGTCAATTTCCGGACGGAGCTTGATAATGCCTTGGATCATCTCTTTAGCTAAACGTATGTCGGCTCGACGCATCGTTCCGGCGGCTGTCTCCGAGGAGTTTGTTTGCCAATCATCCACCAAATTTTCCAGGGAGAGTTCCCACATGGGTAGCCAATCTCCCTCTTGAAACTCCAGTTGAAAGAGCGTCTTAAGCACAGCGGTGCGTGCCAAACGTCTCGAGAGCCGATAAGGGGTAAGAGAGGTCATATTGTCTCCTTTACAGCCGTGGCACTACGCCAGGAAGTCATCAAGCTCTTTCCCTGCCAGTAGGTGCCAGTGGAAGTGGGGAACGGACTGTCCGGCATCGACCCCTACATTGTTGATCAGACGATAACTGGAGATCCCTTCCCGGACAGTGACCTGATGCACCACCTCAACTAAGTTGGCGAGCAAGTGGCTATGCCGGGGGGTAAGCTCTTGGAAAGAAGGGATATGCTCTTTAGATATAAATAACAGATGCCAAGGCGCCTGGGGGTTGATATCCGCGATAACTAACCAATTTTCGTCTTCGTAAAAGACAGTTGCCGGTAGCTCCTTGGCGATGATGCGGCAAAAAAGACATGTAGACATGGCGAACTCCTTTCCCAAACACTAGTACCCCATGTTACGCAAGGCTTGGCGAGCGGTTTCCTGATCGCTGTAAGGTACTGAGTAATCCCCGAAGATCATAACTTGTTCATGGCCTTTGCCTGCCAGGATAACCATATCTCCCGCCTGCGCCAAAGTAATGGCTTCCCTTACAGCCAGGGTTCGGTCGGCCTGGGAAGACCAGTTCCTTTGGTTAGCAGGAATACCCTGCACTATTTCGGCAATAATCGCCTCGGGGTCTTCCTTGTGGGGATCATCGGAAGATAGAATAACTTTATCGGCCAGCGCCGTTGCCACCGCTCCCATAGGAGCTCGTTTACTGCGATCTCGGTCACCGGTACAACCAAAGACGAGAATAATTCGCCCCTTGGTTACCTCGCGAGCCAGTTGCAACAACAGGCGTAAGCTGTCTTCGGTGTGAGCATAATCGACAATTACCTGGAATGGTTGACCCCTATCGATCGGTTCAAAACGTCCCGAAACCCCAGCAAAGCTCGGCAAAGCTTCCACCATGGCAGACAAAGGCAGCCCTAAGACTAACCCCCCACTCAAGGCAGCCAGAGCGTTTTGCACATTAAAGCGGCCCAGTAAAGGGAGGTAAGCATCCCATGAGCTTTCCTCCCAATGAAGGGTAAAACGGCTCCCCCCCTGAGTAATAAGCAAGGTATCTGCCCACAAGTCTGCCTCGGGAGTTATGCCATAGGTCATGAAAGGAACGGCTATCCGTTCGGCAATGATGCTACTGGAAGCATCTTCCTGGTTGAGAACAGCCACTTTGCGACCTTTCACCGGGTGCGCACTCTGTGACGAACCCAACCAGGAAAAGAGCTGGGCTTTGGCATCGAGGTAGCGCTCCATGGTACCATGGTAATCTAAATGTTCGTGAGCTAAGTTGGTAAAAATAACGGTATCGAAGCTGATCCCTGCCATTCTCTTTTGGACTAAAGAGTGGGAGCCAACCTCCATCACTAAATGGCGCTCCCCTACGGTCAGAGCCTGATGCAGCAGCTCTTGTAGTTCACAGGGAGGGCGGGTGGTAAGAGTAGCAGGCAGCACCTTACCGGCAATACGTCCCCCCAAAGAGCCAAGTAAAGCCGATTGATATCCTAAGCAGCGTAGGAGGTGATCTAGCAGTAAACAGGTGCTGGTTTTCCCCTTGGTTCCTGTCACGGCGGTAATATGGATGTGTTCGGAAGGGTAGCCATACATCGCCGCCGCTAAATGACCTATCAAAGGCTGGGTGTGACGCACTACCAGTTGGGGCACCGAAGTTACCACCGGATGTTCCACCATCACCGCAGCCGCTCCTCGGCTGACAGCATCGGCGATATACCTGTGTCCATCAGTTTCATACCCCACGACTGCTACAAACAAAGCACCCTGCTGCACCTGGCGCGAATCTTGGGTGATACTGGTAATAAGTGTATCGGCAGCTCCTAGAATCCGTGCTGCCGGCAGCAGAGCTGCCAAATCCTGGAGCAACATGGAGGTTACAGCGGTTTGCCGCACTCGGGGCAGAACTTCGCGCCGGGGGTAGCCACGGTGCCGCAGTGGGCGCAGGTAGGAACCGCTGCCGGGAGAGGGTTACCACACTCCATACAGAACTTTCCCTCGGTTACCTGTTTGCCACAATGGGGGCAAGTTACCAAGGGTGGCGCGGTGGATAAACCGGCAGTGGGCGCTGCCGGAGTTGGTATGGTAGCGGGCACCGTCGGGGTTGGTGTGGTAGCGGGCGCCGTCGGAGCTGTGGCGCTAGCTGACATAGCTTGTGCCATAACCTGACCCATAACTTGCCCTGCTCCCATAGTAACTCCCAGAGCAGCTCCGCCGCCAGGGTTTTTAGCTGCTTCCCCAATAGCCTCGGCAGCTCTAAACTGGGTATAGCGGTTAAGGTCTCCCATTACTCCCATGGAGGTTCGGGTATCCATAGCCTTTTCTACCTCGGGGGGCAGGGAAATATTTTCAATAAAAAAGTTGGTAAAGGTTAACCCAATATCGGCAATTTGGGACGAAAGCACACCCTTGGTGGCTTCTCCTATTTCACTATAATGCATAGCGATATCTAAAGCAGGAATTTGCGCTTTGGCAATAGCTTCAGAAACAGCGGAGACGGCATGGTTACGCAGGTAGTCATCGATATCGGATACCTTGTACAAGCCATTGGTTCCAATAACTTCGGAGACAAACTTCACCGGATCGTTGACCCGAAAGGCGTAGCCACCAAAAGCTCTGAGGCGCAGCATACCAAAGTCGGCATCTCGCATCATCACCGGATTAGAAGTACCCCATTTGCGGTCGGTAAACTGCATGGTGTTAACAAAATAGACCTCGGCTTTAAAAGGTGAGTTAAAACCATACTTCCAACTTTTAAGCAGGGTAAGCACCGGCATATTTTCGGTGTTCAAATCGTAACGACCGGGAGGAAAGAGATCCGCCAACTGTCCTTCGTTGATAAAAATAGCCACTTGGGTTTCGCGAACAGTAAGTTGAGCTCCCATCATAATTTCTCGGCCTTGGGTATCAAAGCGGTAGACTAAGGTTTCCTTGTCCGGTGTAGACCACTCGATGACATTAATAAACTGCCCCAGAACCCGGTTGATAATTCCACTCATTTATTTCTCCTACCTTTTCTAAATTTACCCCAGGTTAGCTTCGTTGTCTAGGAAGAAAAATCCTGCTTAAATGAGCTTATGGCTTAGGAAAAGGAAAAACTGACAAAGGATTCCTTTTCCACCCACCCGAAATACCTGAAAGAGGTTTGGCTAACAGACTATTTTCTCATTATTCCGCTGTAAGAAAAAAGGGAGGTATAAGCATGATTATTATGAGCGACCGTCTGATTACTGGGGATGGCAAAACAGTGTTAACGAACCAGGCAGTCTACATAGCTGAAGGCAAAATTAGCGAAATAGGGGAGCCGGCAACCTTGCAGGCTAAATATCCCCAGGCAGAGGTCAAGTCCTATCCCGGCTGTACCTTGCTACCTGGTTTCATTGATATGCATGTCCATATAGGCTATGTGTGGGACTCCCCGGCTACCGCTAGCTATAACGACTTTATGCTGGCCTACTACTCCGCCGCCTATGCCCAGCAAGCTTTTGCCCAAGGTGTTACCACCATGCGGGATGTCTCTTCGAAAAAGAACCTTTGCGCTGCCATGCAGCAAGCGGCTCAAGCAGGGTTTATCAACATTCCCCGCATCATTCACACCGATACTGCTCTCTGCTTTACCGGCGGTCACGGCTGGAGCCACAGTGTGGAAGTCAACGGTCCCTGGCAAGTGCGCTCCGCTATCAGGGATGCCATCAAAAGAGGTGCCGATTGGTTGAAACTAATGGCCAGCCACCGTAGCGATCATCCAGAGTATACCCAGGAGGAGCTGGATGCTGCGGTGGATGAATGCCACCGACTGGGCAAAAAAGTAGCAGTTCATGCTGGCACCCAACCTTCCATCCAGATGTGTATCGATGCCGGTTTTGACACCATCGAACACGGTACCTGGCTTACCGTGGAGCAAGCTCGCACCATGCAAGCCAAAGGTTTAGTCTGGGTTCCCACTATTGTAGCTTACAGCTGGACTCACCGGCGTATTCAACAGAGCCTGCAAGAGCAGGGAGTGACCACCGGCTTTTCCGAACACAGCAGCTATTTCGCCAGAGCGACCCAAACATATCGGGATAACTTCCAAGCCCTCTATGAAACCGGGGTTAAAATTGTCACCGGTACCGATGTAGTCTATGCCGGCAGGGAAGTTACCCCCGTAGCTGCCGAAATGCAATATTTTGCCGCTTACGGTATGCCCATGTTGGAGGTTATCCAGGCTGCTACCAAAACCGGCGCCGAAGTTTTGGGGTTAGACAACAGCATTGGCGAAATCGCCCCGGGGAAACAGGCAGATTTGGTTATACTGGAAGGTAACCCTTTACAGGATCCCCAAGCCCTGGAGGCAGTAAAACTGGTGCTCTACGGCGGCAAAACAGTTTACGATAAGAGCTAACCGGCAATAGCACCTAAATCGGCACCGTGGACAACGCCGATGACAAACTCGACGGGAAGGTCAAGGGTGTCCAAGATTAGTAGCTAAATCGCTGCGACTCACCTATAACTAAATAGCTCAAAGCCCGACAGGTCGCTTTCAGACCTGTCGGGCTTTTTTCTTTTTTCATTATACCTGCTAACGCCGCTCTGCTTTTCTAAGCGCCTCATTGAGGTCGCTTAAATGGCCTAGCAGCCTCATGACCTTTTGCTCCCAGGTCGGTTCTGGGGAGATGGCATGCGAAGGATCTTCATTATCTTCTTCATCATCGTTATACTCGGAGGGAAGCCTACCTTCTTCCTTCAGAGAATGCCACATGGTGCCGAAAAATGATGCCAAAACTCCCAGCTCCTTCATATCGGTAACTGCTAAGTCTCGGTTGTGCATGGACAGATAGCCATGTAAAATGGTGCGGGGAATGACCCCACCTACTCTGTCGCTATAGTTGATTACTGCTTGCTCCAGTAACTCCCATTCATCTTCGGTAAAGCGGTAGAGCATAGAACCACCTTCTTCCTTCATATTATTTTTAACCTCAGTGTATCATCTGGTAGGCTATTGTATCATCTTGAGACATTTCCTCGACAAAAACCGACAAAGGATTTCCCTTCCACTTTCCCGAATTACGGAGCAGTTTATCGTACCGGTTTAGCTATAATAACCCGGTACTCGGCTATGTTAAACTTGATAGGACGTGAAAACCAATGACCTCGCTGTGGGAGATCGAACCTCAGATAAGCGGAAACGCCTACACTATTTTAGAGCAACGCTACTTGCATCATACCGACGGACAAATGGCTGAAAAGCCAGCCACCCTGTTTCGCCGGGTGGCGGAATATATTGCTGCTGCCGATGTCAAATTCGGAGCAACCCTCGAGGAAGTTGCCACTTTAGGGGAACGCTTCTATAGCCGTATGGCTTTAATGCAGTTTTTGCCCAACTCCCCCACCTTAATGAACGCCGGACGCCCCGAAGCTCAGCTCTCGGCGTGCTTTGTCATACCGATACCGGACACTATGGAAGGCATCTTCGACGGTTTAAAAGCTGCTGCTTTAATTCACAAATCCGGTGGCGGCACCGGCTTTGATTTTAGTGAGCTCCGCCCCAAAGAGGCTCTAGTACGCTCCACCGGAGGGTTGGCTTCCGGTCCTGTCTCCTTTATGAAAGTGTATAACGCTGCCACCGAAGCGGTGAAACAGGGTGGAGTGCGTCGAGGGGCGAACATGGGGTTGCTGCGGGTGGATCACCCCAATATCCGGGAGTTCATCACCTGCAAGAATGATCCTTTGGAAATAACCAACTTTAATATTTCCGTAGGGCTGACCGATGCCTTTATGGCCGCTCTCACCCACGATGAAGAGTATGACCTTGTCCACGATGGGCAAGTTTACGGTAGGGAGCTTGCCAGCGATATCTGGGAACTGATTATCGATTCTGCTTGGCATAACGGAGAACCGGGAATTATTTTCCTCGACCGTATCAACTCCACCAACCCAGTACCTCACCTGGGGGAGATTAAAGCCACCAACCCCTGTGGCGAACAACCTTTGCTCCCCTACGAATCCTGTAACCTGGGTTCGATTAACTTGGCTTTGATGGTTAGCGGCGAGGGAGAGATGCTCTCTCTAGACTATCGGCTTTTAGGAGAAGTGGTCACCGATGCTGTCCACTTCCTCGACAATGTCATTGAGCGCAATACCTACCCCTTGCCGGAAATTCGGGATGCCACTTTGGCAACCCGAAAGATTGGGTTGGGAGTCATGGGCTTTGCCGACCTCCTCTTCCAATTGGGTATTCCCTATGATAGCGAACAAGGGGTTCAGATAGCTGAAGATATCATGAGCTTTATCCTGAACAAAGCCCGGGAAAGCTCCCAGGAGTTAGCCTTGCAGCGTGGCTCCTTTCCAGCTTGGGAAGGCTCTATTTACAGCACCCAGGGGCTCCCCATGCGTAACGCTACGGTCACCACCATAGCCCCCACCGGCTCCATCTCCATGATAGCCGGTTGCAGTTCCGGTATCGAGCCGGTTTTTGCCTTGGCTTATACGAAAACAGTCTTAGACGGCACCACCCTCACGGAAATTAACCCCTACTTCGCAGCTGCGGCACAAAATGAGGGGTTCTACAGCATGCAACTTATGGAAAGGCTCAACCAGAACGGACGTGTGGGAGAGATGGCTGAACTCCCCGAATGGGTGCGTCGCCTTTTTGTCACTGCCCAGGAAATTTCTCCCGAAGCCCATATCGCTATTCAAACCGCTTTCCAACGCTACACCGATAACGCTGTCTCAAAAACCATTAACTTCGCCTACGCTGCCACTCGGGAGCAGATCGCCTCAGCCTACTTCCTGGCCTATCAGCAAGGGTTAAAAGGGCTCACGGTCTACCGCGACGGCTCCCGGGATGAACAGGTCTACTCCGGAGGAACGGCTGTCCCCACCCTGGCTCCCTCCCGCCAGGAGGCTACCCGCTCCTTCCGCCCTCGCCCCCGCCCGGATGTGACCAAAGGAGAGATTGAAAAATTCGCCATTGGCTGTGGTTCTTTATATGTGATGAGTTCACGGGATGATATTGGTCTTAGCGAAGTTTTTTGCGAGCCGGGAAAGTATGGGGGGTGCGAATCCCAATCTGAAGCCACTGGCAGGCTGATCAGCTATTGTCTACGCTTAGGGCGCACCGCCGAAGAAGTGGAGGAGATAGCTGCCAACATTATCGAACAGCTCCGAGGCATCCGCTGCCCTGCGTGCATCCGGCGCCCCGGCATCACGGTCACCTCCTGCCCCGATGCCATTGCTCGCACCTTACAACGACAATTCCCGGACTTAGATAAATACCTGGAGCGCCGCTCTCCTTCAGCTGGAATTGCCCAGATGCCTTTAGTTGAGCAACTTCCTGTAGATGAACGCCTCTGGCGAGAGCAAGGAGCTAACAACTTACGCCTCTGCCCGGAGTGTGGTCACGAGCTTATCCCGGAAAGCGGGTGCTGGTCTTGCGTCAACTGCGGCTATTCCAAATGCGGCTAAAAAACTGGGGAGACTTTGACGTCTCCCCAGTTTTTAAAAAAGTATATTACACTAAGTAGTGAGCAAACCAAGCCATGGTGCGCTCCCACCTATCCAACTGGTAAGTTGGCTTAACCAAGCCATGATACTGCTCAGGGTAACGCACAAAGACTACTTCCTTGCCCAGGCGCTTAAGAGCGGTGTAGAAAACTTCGCTTTGGTCGATGGGGCAACGAATATCGGCTTCGCCATGGAGCAGCATAATCGGCGTGGTAACTTTACGCACATGGCGGATAGCCGAGCGGCTCATGTAGAGCTCTTCTAAGTCGAAGGCAGCTCCACCCATCAGGGCTTCATCGTAGGCAGCGCCAATATCCGAGTTACCATACAGAGCGTAAATGCTGCTGATGTTGGCGCCTCCTATGGCCGCCTTAAAGCGAGCGGTCTGGGTAACCGTCCAGCAGGTCATATAACCGCCGTAACTCCACCCCATGACCCCCAGCTTGTTGGGATCGGCAATCCCCTTTTCGACTGCCAAGTCCAAACCTGCCATGATATCCCCGAAGTCTCCTCCGCCCCAATCTTTGCAAACCCCTTGGGCAAACTTAGTGCCATAGGAAACGCTGCCCCGGCAGTTAATATAAACCACTGCATAGCCAGCATGAGCCATCATTTGGAATGAAGAGTTAAAGTTGCGGTTGTAGACACCGGTGGGACCGCCGTGGATGTTTAAAATGGTAGGTACCGGTTTACCCTCAAAGCCTTTGGGTTTGATCACAAACCCTTCCACATCCCAGTTGTCCGGTCCTTTAAAATGCAAAGTTTCTGCCGGCAGAAAGAACCCTTCTTCCAGATAGTCTTGGTTGACGGCAGTTAGACGCAGAGCCTCTTTCCCCTCTTGGTAGCAATAAATCTGGGGCATGGTATACTCGTTACTACCGGTATAGACTAAAGTGCCATTTTGGGCAACCGCAAAGTTATCTATGGTAGAGATGGCGCCGCTGCAAAGGTGCTCTTCCTCTCCCAGCTTACCATTGGCTAAGGTGCGGCGGAAAATCTTGCTCCCTGCCCGGTCATCTTTTTGCAGGTAGATAGCTCCACCGCAGGCACTCCAGGTAAGCCCCCGACAGGAGCGATCGAGATCTTCCGTTAAAGAAACAGGAGCCTCCATACCCGGCTGCCACAACCACACCTCGCTGGGAGCAGTCCCTTGAGGGATCTCCGCTCTGGTACCGTTGAAGAGAAGCTGGTCGTCTACAGGAGATAGACGCAAACCATTCACCCTGCCGGAGAATTTAAAGAGTTGCGTAGGTTCTTCTTGGTCTAACCCCAGGGAGAAGACCGTGGTTTCCTGATGTAACTGTTCTAGGTCGAAGTGTTCCTGGGTAAAGATGATCGTATGGTCTTTCCCCCAAGTGAAGCCTCCCAGGCGGAACTCACTATCCTGATACTTCGTAAGCTGCTTGCAACTGCCATCTTGCAAATCTAAAACAAATAGCTGCTGCTTATACTCGTAAGTCATACCTTGACCATCGTTACGGTACTCGAAAGCGGTGATAACCCGCACCGGTGGAGTTCTGCGCCGCTCCCCTTCCGGAGGACGAGCATTAGCCCTGCCTGCTAACTCTTCGGCAGCGCTCTTCCACAGCTTCTCTGGTTCACCAGGGTAGCGAGAATCTTCAATCTTAATTTCCTGACGAGACATGAAAGCAAGATAGCGGTCGTCTTTCGACCATTGCAGAGTGCCACCGGGGCGAACCGTGGTAGTTTGCACCTGAGCCTCACCGCCGCTCCGCTCCAGAATATAAATCTGGGGTTTCGTCCCTCTGCCGGAGACAAAGGCGATGCGCTGGCTATCGTGAGACCAGCTGGGGGAGTTGTCCTTGCCGCTACCGGTAATCCGCTTGGGTTCTGCACCTTCACTGGTAGCCACCCACCAGAGATGGGTTTTGGTTTCATCAGCAGCGAGGTCTGGTTCCCGAAGTTCGTAAATTACCGTGGAGCCATCAGGAGCTAACTGTACCTGCCCAATATTGGCAAGGCGCAAGACATCCTCCGGGGTAAAAGTTTTGGTGGACATGAAACCACTCCTTTTTTAGTATGAGAGAGGCGCCGATGTATCGCCACATGGCGATGTAAATACATACTGGAGGCAAGAGAAGCTGTGCTACGACCTACCCCCCTGGTTGCCGGTGGATTACTGCTGCTGGCTTTAACTATCTTTAGTTATGGTCTACCGGTGGAAATCCGGGAACCTACTGCTGCAGTCGTTCCTACCCTGGTAACTGTAACCGAACCACTAACTCAGCCTACTGAGGCTCCCACCATCCCCTCCCTTCCCTCAACTGTCACCCTGGCTGCAGCCGGTGATGTGATGTTCGATACCTTTATCTATAACTGGATAACCGCCCGGGGGGTAGATTACCCCTGGGAGGATGTGGCGCCTCTTTTCCAAGCGGCCGATATTGCTCTGGTTAATTTTGAAAGCAGTTGTAGCACCCAGGGGACTTCCACTAAGCCCGAAGGCTACGGGTTTCGTTCGCCTCCTCATACCCTGGAAGGGTTGGTTAACGCCGGGATAGATTATGTCAGCTTGGGGAACAACCATGTCCTGGATTATGGCACCGCCGCCTTCGCCGATACTTTGGCACACCTTACTGCCGCAGGCATTGCTCACTCCGGTGCTGGTATGAATTGGCAGGAAGCAGCCGCCGTGACCTTGCTCACCCACCGGGAAATCACCCTGGGGTTTATCAGCTTAAACGCTATTGTCCCTCATGTCGGCTGGATTGCCGGAGAGGAGAGCCCGGGAATTATCCCTTTGCATAGCCCTGCCGACTGGGAAAAGGCGGTAGAGATTGTGGCTGCCGGTAAAGAGCTTTGCGACCTACTGGTAGTTATACCCCACTGGGGGATTGAGTATGCTCCCCGACCCTCTGCCGACCAGCGCGCCCTAGCCTACCGCTTAATTGACGCAGGGGCAGACCTTATCCTTGGCGGACACCCCCATGTGCTGCAAGGGCTGGAATTTTATCGGGAAAAACCGATATTTTACTCCCTGGGTAACTTTATTTTTTTGAAAATGGACGATGATGCCGGCAAGAGTGCTCTCTTTTCTCTGGAGATAGATGCCACAGGGTTTCTCTCTTGCACTTTATATCCTATCTTTATTCAAGACTGTAAAGCCAATTTGCTGGCCGAAGAAAACCCTATGTACGGGGAAATACTCAGCCGCTTTTCTCTGCTTTCGGCTGAATTGGGGACAACGGTGGTAGGCAACCACGTGGTCAAACCTTAGAGCTACCCTCAATGAGACACTCCTGGGCGCGAGCTAGAATAGGCACCTGCATATGAGGGTGGCGGAGAGGGTCTGGTAGCTCTTGGAAAAAGCCTTTGCGCCCGGTGGTATAAATAACTTCGTCGTCTATCCCCAACAAGTGAGCATAGTACAGCTCGCCATATTGGCTGGGTAAGTTAGGCGAAGTGATCTCCAGCAAACAGACCAACCGCAGGGAATACTCGTTGGCGCCTGTCTCTATTTCCAAACCGCGGGTAGCTGCCTCGAAAGGGGATTCGTTAAACTCCAGCACAAACGAAGGAAGTTCGTAACCTTCGCTTCCCTCCCGCCAGACATAGAGCCAACTCCCCTCTATCTCGGCGGCGACAACCACGAAGGTGATATTAACGGTGTCATCGGGTAGATCCTGGGGAAAGAAAACTTGCATGGTGCCAGAATCTCTCTCTGCCATAGCTCTCACTCCTAGCCAAGTTATGGTAGCATAGTCATCCTAGTGTTTACTCTTCCATAACCAAAGGCTATTAT